>LCWY01000120.1_pt1 | contig 10515 bp, 8 predicted proteins | sample 348741 | NCBI WGS metagenome assembly LCWY01 (sample SAMN03565343, study PRJNA281982) | anaerobic digester metagenome | biome: Anaerobic digester; feature: Alkaline_Metagenome_Assembly_A; material: Alkaline anaerobic digester sludge; isolation source: anaerobic digester run at haloalkaline... | reverse complement strand
TCCACTCTGCGCTCCCGATTGCAAAAAGCCCATCGGATCCTTCGGAAAAAAGCAGAATGACGAAAGGAGCGGAAAATTATCATGAAAATGTATCGAAACATCGGAGTGTTAAATCTTACAAAGGCTTCCACCGAGGAGCTGGAAAGCATCAGGGAGCTGAGAAACATCGGCTGTCTCATTCTCTCAAAGAACCAGCAGGCAGCTCTGGGGCAAGTGAACATGGTTAACGTGGGGGATCGGATCACAGTGGAGGACGGAAAAGAGATAACTTTTACCATGAGAAACGGTGAACTGGATCTAAAGGATGAAAATCTTAAAGGACTTAAGGAAAAGGTCTACTATCTGGTGAATGGCAGGATCAATCTGGGCATTCTTTCCGAGGAGTCGGCAGAAAAAATTGCAGGGGTCACGCTAAACGGTCAGATCATTGGACCGGAAGGAAGCTACAGCCGAATTGCCCATCGCATAAGGATGAACGGTCAGGCATCCACCTATCCCGATGAGTATGATTTCATTAAGGGAAAGCTGAATCTCAAAGAGGAAAATCTTCCTGGCTTTACGGGAGAAGAATCCATCGCAGTGGAGAAGCTTATTGCCCTTGATTCCATCCCCAAAGATTTCTTCAATACGGGAAAGATGAAGTTCTATATTTTGGAGGAAATCATCGCTACAAAGGAAAATCTTTTGATGCTTGCACCCTTTGTGGAAAATTTCAAAGAAGTGAAGAAAGTTCAAATTCCTGAAGGGTATCGATATTATGAGAGTCTTACCCTGACCGAAGAAAATCTTATCGGGTTCAAAAATGCCAAGCTCTTTGTCAAAGGGGACTTGACCATCAAAGTGCCTTTATCCATGATCGGGGGAAAGGTGGATAAGATCATCGCAAAAACCCTGAAGATCCTCAAAGGTGATCGGGAACTGATTCATCAATACGTAGAGACTGCAGAAGAGATTTCATACATCAATCCAAATGCCTTTGAGAACTACTCCAATCTTCTAGTGGACGAAGGATACTTACGGGGCAGGGAAGAACTGGAGATAAGAAACTACGGAGTTCTGGAGTTCGACCCGTCCATTGAAGGGGATCTTCTTGAAAAAGGATTGAAGACCCTGGAGAATTACGGAAAAATCCTTTGCAGCAAGGAGCTGAAAGGGATTATTCTAGGGAAGATGAAGGAAAACTATGGATCGGTTAAGAGTCCTGAGGATGAAAAGAAAGAGTCGGTTAACGAAGGAATCGTAATTGAGAATGTCGGTGTTCTGGAGCTATAAACCCGACGCAGGGACCGGTTCAATATTTTCTGTTGACCGATCCCTTGAATCAGAGTATACTATTAATAGTGACCGCATGGTCACTATTCTCTCCACTCATAGTGACCATGCGGTCATTATTTTACAAACTATAAATGACCATAGGGTCACGGAGGTGTATGTTATGCCGGAAGCATTATTTTTCCAATTAGAGGAAGAAAAGCGAAAACGGATTATCGATGCCGGAATCAGGGAGTTTGCAGATCAAAGTTACAACGAAGCTTCAACAAATCATCTTGTGAAGGCAGCGGGAATCAGTAAAGGAAGTCTGTTCAAGTATTTTGCCCATAAGGAGGATCTGTATTTTTATCTTCTGGACAGTGTGCTCACAGATCTGATGGCGGGAATCAAGGACGAAATTGCAGATTTAGAGGGAGATCTTTTTGAAGTGATTATTCGCTATGCAAAGATTGAGTTCGATTGGCATCTTAAGAATCCAGACCATTATCGTTTAATGAAAAGAGCTTTTACCGATGACCGATCGGAGATGTATCAAAAAACCCTGGAGCGTTACAATGCACAGGGGGACTCCATGTACGATCAATTGCTTAAGAATGTCGATACCAGCAAACTGTTGTGGGATAAGAACAAAGTTCTCAAGCTTGTAAAGTGGGTCCTGGAAGGATTCAACAAGGAGTATATGGAGAAGGATACAGGCTTCGAAGCGGTGGAAATCTCGAAAGAATTATATATCAACGAACTCAAGGAATATCTGGAGATGATCAAAATCGGAATTCATGAATCGGGGAAAAAATCAAAAGAAGGAGGAGATCACCATGCTTAATGGAGCAAAGGGCAGCAGGATTAAAATCGTAAATACGGAGATGGAATATGTTACCTTCGGGAAAGGCAAGAAAACCCTGGTGATCATCCCGGGTCTTTCCGACGGATTAAAAACCGTAAAAGGAACCGCAGCGGCCATTGGGATGATGTACAAAAACTATGGAAAAAAATACAGGGTTTTTGTATTCAGCCGTAAAAACCAACTTGAGGAAGGCTATACCACAAGACAGATGGCGAAGGATCAAAAGGAAGCCCTGAATCAGCTGGGGATCACAAAGGCATCGATAATTGGAATCTCCCAGGGAGGAATGATTGCTCAATATCTTGCCATCGACTATCCGGAGCTGGTGGAAAAACTGACCATCGGTGTTTCCGTATCAAGGCAGAATGATACCATTCAAGGGGTTGTAAACTCATGGATTGAGATGGCTGAAGCAGGGGATTATAAAAATATTGTGATCGATTCAATGGAGAAAACCTACACGGATGATTATATAAAGAGGAAGAGGTATCGGCTGATGTATCCGCTTATTACCCGGATCGGAAGGCCGAAGGACTTTCGGCGGTTTATTATCCAGGCGAAGGCATGTTTGAGTCACAATGCCTTTCAGGAGCTGGAGAAGATTCAATGCCCGACACTTGTTATCGGAGGAGACTCGGATAAGGTGGTCGGAGCCAACTCCTCAGAGGAGATGGCTGAAAAGATTCCGGGATGCAAACTGGTGATTTATCATGGTTTAGGGCATGGAGCCTATGCAGAAACCAAGGAGTTCGACCGGGAGGTTTTGGAATTCCTTAAAAATCCCCGGTCACCACTTCCGCAAGGTTCGTGGAATGATCCGCCACACGCTGAAGATTGCTGAGTAAATCCAGATAGATCACACCTGATTGAGGAACACAAAGCTTTTGATTAATTCTGGAAGTATGGTTTTTTCGCAAACTTCTCTCCAGCTGTCTCAGTTCACGGCCTTTTTCAATCACGGCTTGAGCCATGTCTTTATCTTCTTTTGCAAAGGAGGTAATGGCCCAATCCAACATTTCATCCACCAAACCATAGAAATCCTTCAGCTCTTTATTGGCATGATCCGAGAAAATCATATCACTATCGATCTTTGTTTCCGCCAATTGAATGATGTTTTCCGCATGGTCTCCGATCCGCTCTAAATCACTGCTGAAATGCATTAATGCCGTAATCGTCTGGGACTGGTCGCGGCCCAGGGAGTTTTGGCCGATTTCCGCTAAAAAACCAGTGATCTCCTTTTCCAGACTGTCGATCAGATCTTCTTTCTGCAGGGTGGCATCGATCATGCCCCGATCCCGATTGTGGAGAATCGTCATGGATTCACTCAGCATCTCCCGGGCGATCCGTGCCATTCTTAACAGTTCCTGCCTTGCCACACCGATGGATGCCGTGGGAGATCGTAAAAGCCGTCGATTGAGGTTTTTGGTTCCGGATTCCACAGCCTGCACTTCGCCGGGCAAAATTCTTTGAATCAGCCGGGTGATGGGATGAACAAAGGGGAGAACGATAATAACGTTCAATACGTTAAAAATCGTATGGGCATTGGCCACCTGCCGGGTAACTGTGCTTCCGGTGTAGGAAATCATGTTGACGAAAGGATGAAACAGCAGCAGTGCCAAAAGAACACCGGAAACTTTCACACAGACAATGCCTAGTACTGCTCTCTTGGCCGTCAGATTGGTTCCGATACTGGCGAGAGCTGCGGTAATGCTTGTACCGATATTTGCTCCAAGAACAATGGCAATGGCAGACGGGGTATCGATCATTCCCTGCAGGGTCATGGCAATGACCACACCTGCTGTTGCACTGCTGCTTTGGATCATTGCAGTGAAAATGGCACCCGCCAGGACTCCAAAAATGGGAATCGCACCGAAGGACGCCAAAAGATCGATAAATGGAGGATAATCCCTTAAGGGGTACATTGCCTCGGACATGATTTGCAGCCCGAGAAACAGAAGCCCAAAGCCGAGAATACCCTGCCCGATTGACTTGTATAGCTTTTTAATGGCAAAAAGATGGATGGCCGAGCCGATTCCGATGACAGGATAGGTGATCACATAAATATCAAAGGAAATAAGCTGGGCGGTAAAGGTGGTTCCGATATTTGCCCCGAGCATCGTTCCCAGGGCCTGAGAAAGGGTCATAAGTCCGGAATTGGCAAAGCTGACCACCATCACATTAGTGGTACTGCTGCTTTGAACAAGAATTGTGACGAGGGCACCGGTCAGGGTTGCCATATAAGGATTGGCTGTTAATATTTCAAGAATCCTTCGCAGACGGTCTCCCGCAGCTTTTTGCAATCCGGAGGCCATGGTCTTCATTCCAAAGAGAAAAAGTCCCAGACCGCCGATCATTCCCAGTGTGATGTGTGATACCACAAGAAACCCACCCTTCGATTTCATATAATTTTGTCGATGCTTACTTATTCCATTCTACATTTTCTATTCTACATGGAAAAGAAGAATCCTTCCATAGTTTTTGAGAAATAATTGAAGTTTGAAAAAATCAGCCAAGGGTATCAGAACATTATATCCGAAATCAAATCGTTATAAAGCGAATCATCGTGGGAATGGAGGGATTTGATGGATCACATTTTTATCATCGGCGGAATTCTGTTTTTCATGTTTTTTGTAGTCAGCTTTGTATTTCAAAAAATCCGTTTGCCATCTTTATTGGCATATATTTTTCTTGGGATTGGACTTTCCGGTTTATTGATCGGCCCTGAGCTGAGAGTGTTGGATGAGATTTCCAGAACGGGCATTGTCCTCCTTTTTTTTCTGCTCGGACTGCACTTCCCCCTGAATCGTCTTGTCGGCATCTCCCGAAGGATCTGGAAGGCCGGGGTGATGGACCTGGTTCTGAACTTTGGAGTAAGTATACTGATTGCCCTGTATTTCGGATTTGATCTGATTTTTGCTCTGATTATGGGAGGAGTGGCTTATGCAAGCAGCTCAGCCATGACCATTAATCTCCTGGAAGAAACAAACCGTATGTCTTCACCTGAAGGAGAGTTTAAGATGGCTCTACTGATCTTTGAAGACCTTGCAGCTCCGGTGATCGTATCCGTTTTAGTGGGACTTAGTGTCACCGGCAGAATCACTGCAGGAGGTCTCGCAGTCACTTTTGGATTGGTCGTTTTTATGACTGTGGCGGCCATCCTGATCGCCTATTATCTTTTTAGAAAAGTGGATCTTTTTATTCAGAGATATATTACTATGGATTTTATGCCTTTATTTGCCGTTTCCATTGCATTCATCTTTGCGGGAATTGCGGAGTATCTGGAGCTGTCCAAGCTTCTGGGAGCCTTTCTGGCCGGTGTGATGCTATCGGAAACCGGAACATCCAGGGAGTTTGACCGAATGATCGAACCGGTGAAAAATCTCTTTATGCCCTTTTTCTTCTTTTGGTTCGGAACCTCCATCGATTTGGGAGCAGGACGGCTTGAACCCCTCGCCCTTGCAGTTCTCATCCTTTGGGGACTGATTGCGAAGATGATTGTGGGTCTCTGGGGAGGCAGGATCTATGGTCTTACCTGGAAAGGTTCTCTCAGGGCAGCTTTTTCCCTGGGGCAGCGGGGGGAATTCAGTGTAGTGATTGCTGCCTTGGCCGCTACAACCCTCAGACTGTTTCTCGGAATTTATATCTCTGTTACAGCAATTATCGGAGTCTATCTGTTTCGAATGGCACCATCTCTTGCAGAGAAGATCGGACCTGTCTTCACAAGGAGAAAGAAACGAAAAACACAATAAACCTGGAGAGAGAGGAGTCTTAAACAATGCATATTATCGTTATTGGTGGAGGAAATGTAGGGCAGTATATCGCAAAAAAACTTTTAGAGAAAAAACAGAGTGTGATTATGATTGATCATGATGAAGAGAGGATTAAGCATATTCGTGAATCTCTGGATATGAACATTATTCACGGGAACGGAGCGAATACCGATGTGTTGGAAAAAGCCAATATCAACTCCGCGGATATGGTGATAGCGGTGATGGGGAATGATGATGCCAACATTCTTGCATGTATGCTTGCTAAAACCTACTCAAAAACTATAACCACAGTGGCACGGGTGCGCAATCCGGAAAGTGCCGGGAGTATTGACATCGATACCATCGGATTAACGAAAAAACAGGTGGGACTGGATGTGATTATCAGCCCCGAAAAAGCCGTCGCTCAGGAGCTGGCAAAAACCATTCTTTTCCCGGATGTTGATGAAATGGAGTACTTTGCAGGAGAAAAGCTTAAGTTGATCGGGAAGGTGATTTCAGGACAGTCAGAGTTGAAGGGAATCACTCTTGGTGAATTTGAACCCCCGTCAGGCTCAAAGGTTGTGGGGATCGCCAGGGAAAGCGAAAAGTTTATTTTCCCTTCCCACAATGAAAAAATACGTGAAGGGGATAAAATATACTTATTGGGAACGGTAAGCGCTATCAGAAGTGCGGGGAAATTACTGTATGACAAGAAGTCAAAGGTCAGGCGGGTGTTGATACTCGGAGGAGGGTTGACGGGATTTACTCTGGCTCAGGAGCTGGAGGATGCGAAGGGCCACTCCTTTATCACCAAAATTATTGAAGCGGATCCCAAGCGCTGTGAGGAACTCAACAAACGACTGAAGAAAACACTGATTATCCAGGGAGACACTACGGAACGCAGCTATTTCAACGACGAGGAAATACAGGAGGCGGATATTCTGGTCACGGCAACAGGGGATGACCGTATCAACCTTATCGCTTCCTTCATGGGAAAGGAAGCAGGGGCCATGAAAGTGATCAATGCCTTGGCAGACATGGACTATGTTTCGGTTTATCCGAAGCTTGGCATAAAATCGGTCATCAATCCCCAGATCATCACTGCGGAAAAAATCCTCCGTTATGTTCATAAGGAGGAAGTGGTTTCCCTTGCAGTCCTGGAAGAGGATGTGGAGGTCTTTGAAGTGATTATTGATCAGGGGTGCAGGATAGCGGGGACAACCATCGGTGACACCAACTTCCCTGAAGGTGTATTGATCGGAGCCATCATCAGAAACGAATCCGTGATAACGCCGGATGTGGATACGGTCCTGGAAGACGACGATCATCTGGTGATTATCGCCCTTGGGAAAATCAGCCTGGACCTGGACAAATATTTTACTTGTGAATAGAGATTGGGGATCCGCCGGAAAAGTCGGAAGGATCATCAAAAACACCTGAAAGTTCATTCGGTGATGAACCTTCAGGCGTTTTTTTTGGAACCGATCCAGGGTGTTTTTCGTAGAAGATAGAGAAGCAAAATATTACCCGTCACAGAATCTACCGAATCATTAAAATTTCGCTTTTCTAAAGAAACGACATCGGTTATACTGGTACATGAGGTAAATTGACGAAATCAGCGAACAGAAGATCCGAAATGCGGATTGGGGGAGGGAAAAAATGAACAAAAGAGAGCAGAAACTGAACAGAAAAGAGCAAGAGGGGAAGAAAAAAGGAAAGGGAGTCACTGAGTTCCCAATCGGAAAACTGGCAGTGGTCTTAGCAGTGATTCCGGTTTTAATCATGATCGGAATTGTAGCCCGTCACGGGTTTTCTGAAGAACAGATCATGCAGGAGCGACGGGAATTTATGACCGGATCCGGTTATGAGGAGATGCATATTCCTGAAGAGAAGATCGAGGACATGGTCATTCTCGGTAAAGTTTGGGGATATATAAAGTATTATCACCCTGTAGTGACCCATGGAGGTTACAATTGGGATTATGAATTATTCCGAATCCTTCCTGAGTATCTGGAAGTCGAAAGCAGAGATGAACGAAATGCCCTTCTTTTAGAGTGGGTCAGTGGACTAGGAGAGTTTCAGCAAAGAGAAGGAGAGGAACCGACTCCTGAAAATCTTCATTTCGATCATGATTTGAGCTGGATTGATGAATCCGGATTTTCCCAAGAACTGATTTCAGAGCTTCGGGGGATTGAACGGGCAATGCGGAGGGATAATACCTACTATATGAGTCTGCATCAAAACCTCTTCAGCCTCAGTATTAAAAATGAAAATCCTTATGTATTCAGAGCTCACCCAGATGCAGGGTACCGTTTACTCACTCTGTACCGATTCTGGAACAAAGTTGAATACTTTTTTCCCTACGGATATCTCATTGATGAGGAATGGGATGATGTGTTAAGGGAATTTGTCCCGAAGCTCACCGGGGCAGATGTTCATCAGGAATATAAGCTTGCAACCCTGGAGTTAATTGCGAGGGCACAGGATACCCAGACCGACCTTGTTGGAGAGGATACGCAAATCGAGAATTATTGGGGAAGAAATTATGCTCCCCTGGAGGTTACATTTATTGAGGGCCAGGCAGTTGTAACAGGTTACCATGATGAGACCCGCGGAGAAGAAACGGGAGTCAATATCGGGGATATCATTACGAAAGTGGATGGAACCCCCGTGGACGAGATGATTGAGGAGAGATCGAAATACATTCCTGCCTCCAACGATGCATCCAAACTCCGGGAAATTGCGGAAGGACTTCTTCGCTCCCGTGATAATGAACTGGAGATCGAGTATCTTTCGGGAGAGAACATTGAAACAACCACGATTGAATGCTTCAGTCAGCAGCAGATGCGGATCACCGATCGGGCCCGAAAAGACCTTCCACCACTAGAGATGATTAACGACGAGATCGCCTATATTTATATGGGAAGCTTAAGACCTGAAATGGTCAATGAAGTCATGGAAGACATTATGGAGACCGAAGGACTGATCATTGATCTTCGAAGTTTTTCGAGAGATGTGATTGACGGTATGGGTTCATACTTGATGCCGGAGGTTGGGGAGTTTGCAAAGATTTCTCATGCAGATATTACCATGCCCGGCCGTTATATCATGGAACACAGCTTGGATGTGGGATCAGAGAATGCAGACTATTATCAGGGCAACGTGGTGATCTTAGTGAATGAGTATACACAAGGACAAGGGGAATTGACTGCGATGGCCCTTCGAATGGCTCCCCGGGCGACGGTTGTAGGAAGCACCACAGCCGGTGCTCCTGTAAGACCAACACCTTTTGAGCTGCCGGGTAATATTGAGATCGGTATCAGCGGGAGAGGAATCTATCATCCTGACGGCACCGGTGTACAGCAAGTTGGGATCATCCCTGATATAGAGGTTCTGCCAACAATTGAAGGCATACGAACCGGACTGGATGAAGGATTGGAAAAGGCATTGGAGTTGATTCAGGAGTAAGGTGCTGGAATACAAGAACACTAAATCTACATCAGAACAGCCTATGGACGAAGGTCGAAGAACTTGACCTTCGTCTTTTTTGACTTATCTTTAATGATCTGCACCCTTTAGTCAGCTGGAGGAACAGATGGAATCTTTACGGTGAAAATCTTTGAGTTTTCATGTAAAATAGAGATAAGTAAAAAGGAGTGATCTAGATGAAAAAGCTGAACACGGAGGATAAAAGAAGGATTGTACGAAAAAGTTATGGAAAAATCGCTGATGGCGGTTCAAAGGAGAAAGGATGCTGTGGCGGTAAAGTCGACGGGAAATCCGTAAAGGAACTGTCACAATCCATCGGATACACAAACGAAGAAACCCTCACAGTGCCCGAAGGTGCTGATCTGGGCCTGGGATGTGGTAATCCTCAGCTGATTGCGGAAGTTGCAGAAGGGGAAGTTGTCGTTGATCTTGGCAGCGGAGGAGGAATGGACTGTTTTCTGGCAGCAGAGAAGGCGGGTCCCAGGGGACAGGTCATCGGTGTGGATATGACTCCTGAAATGATCAGCAAGTCAAGAGAACTTGCAAAGAAGATGGGATACAGCAATGTGGAATTCAGATTGGGTGAGATTGAAAACCTTCCCGTGGCAGATCAGACTGCCGATGTGATGATTTCCAATTGTGTAATCAATCTGTCGCCGGAAAAACAAAGAGTATACAGCGAAGCCTACAGGGTATTGAAAATAGGAGGTAGAATTGCTTTTTCCGATATTGTACTGGTTCGGGAATTAACAGAAGAGATGGAACAGGATGAAGATCTGTACTGTGGCTGAGTGTCCGGAGCTTCTTCAGTTGAAGAAATAAAAGCCGGGCTTGAAAACGCAGGATTTCGTCAGATCAGAATTGAAACAAAGGAAGTATCCAAAGAGTATGGGGAACGATGGTCCAAGAATCTGTCAGTTGGAGAGTATATCATGTCTGCCTCAATCAAGGCTGTCCGTGATTCGATTGATGCAAAAAAGCAATGAACTCATAATGAAACTCTAGCCGGGGAAGGACTGTGACTATGAAATCGGAAAACGAAGGATCACATAAAACAACAGTTCAATGGAAAGGTTTTCTGAAGGATGTTCTGATCTGTTCCCTTGGTGCCTATGGAGGTCCTGAAGCTCACTACGGAGTGTTTACTGAGCAGATGGTGAT
>LCWY01000119.1_pt1 | contig 10565 bp, 6 predicted proteins | sample 348741 | NCBI WGS metagenome assembly LCWY01 (sample SAMN03565343, study PRJNA281982) | anaerobic digester metagenome | biome: Anaerobic digester; feature: Alkaline_Metagenome_Assembly_A; material: Alkaline anaerobic digester sludge; isolation source: anaerobic digester run at haloalkaline... | reverse complement strand
TTTGTAAACATGAAAGCATTCTGGTTATATAATTCTATCTATTGCTGTACTTTCAATTATTTACAAACTAAACACTTAATGTCATGAAAAGGATTACTGTGTATCTATTCGGATTATTACTTTTTAGGTTTTTTATGCTTGTGCACCAACCACTACAATTGTTGACACCAGTTGCCCAGGCTACAAAAGTGCGTCTTTCTCACGTGGGGACATAAATCATGAAGGTGTGGGCATCATGCCTGTCCTTGGAGGCGATGAAAAAGAACAATACAGACGTCCTATGGGGGATGCATTGCACAATCATCTTCGCAATAATTTTGGCAGCGATATGGTAATACACCCTCAGGATGTAATAAGGGTATTGAACGAACATGATCTGGCTGAAGATTATTCAACTGCCTTGAGAAACTATCAGCACACAGGAATTATCTCCGGTGAGTTAATCCAAAATGTAGGTCAGGCTTTGGAAGTTGAATATCTTTTGTATACAAGGCTTTTGGCATCTCGAGAAGTGGATTTTGTATATTCCGGAAGTGGTTATCAGCGTGTTGACATAGATGAGCTTTATGTGCAATCGCAGGTTTGGAGTACAAGTTTAGGTGATGTTGTTTGGGAGGGTAGAGGTGGTGTGGCAGTCAATTTAGCCCATACACAGCCAAATATCGTTGACCTGTCGGCTCAAGGACTTGCTCATGTCGTTGGAAATCCAAGGGATGAGGGTCCATGTGAAACACCGCAAGCCTTGTTTGATTCCGCACAAGAAGCTTATACAAATACGTATTTGGCTGCTATACTGGGATCTTCTGTGTTTAGCCTGATTATGTTGCTAACCATCTGATTCTTTTTTCGTCCAAAAGTATGGCGATTAAATGTGTTAGGACCTTGAGTGCCTTGTAATACCAGTCATTCTTGTATTTGTTAATTAAGCCTTGTATGTAAACCTGGACCCATTATCGCATCGTAAGCAAGGTATAATACGAACAGGAACGCCAACAATACTTAAGTCCATCATCCCTCCAGCTGGTCACACAACGCCATGATCTCTTCTTTCCTGGCAATCATATCAAGCCAGTCGGACGGGATGCTTTGCCACCCGTAAGCTATACCAGCCAGGCCACCCACCACGCAGGCGGTCGTGTCGGTATCGCCGCCAAGGCGAACTGCTTTCAACACGGCATCTTTATAGTTGTCGGTTTTGAGAAGGCACCACATTGATGCCTCCAGCGTATGTATCACATAGCCGTCTGACTTAATTTCCGGTTCCGGTAATTCTTCAAGATGCGGCAAGCGGCTGAAGTGCGGGGCCTGCTCATCCAGTCTGAATGAATCGCCTTGGACTTCAAGTTTCAACTTATCAAAAGCCTGCCTGATGCCGTGATTTGATAGCAATTGCGCGAAGCGAACCATGATCACACATGCTTTAATGGAACGTGTATGCCGATGAGTTAGCGCTGACAAGTCGGCGACCATCTGCTCGTCGTAATGCCCTGTATGCTCAAAATAACATAATATGGGCAGGATCCGCATCAGGGACCCGTTGCCGTTATCCATCTCATCTTCTCCACCGGCCAGCACCGGATCAACACCAGCACGCAAACGGTTAATTGCGTCACGTGTGGTACCACCAATGTCGAATACTTTGCCATGAGGAGTCCAGAAACCCTCATCCAGCCATCTTACAAAGTTCTTCGCCACATTATTCACACTGTATCCCTTTGCAATCGCATCTGCCGTGCACAATGCCAGTGAAGTATCGTCCGACCATGTACCCGGAGGCTGGTTATGGGTACCCCAACCCTCCATGGTTTCCGTAACACACCGGCCGGCCTCCTCCCGCGACAAAAACTCATAGGGAACACCAAAGGCATCGCCAACAGCCATTCCAAGCAGGATATCTTTCATTTGTGTCATTTTGCCGCAACCATTTTTTCCAATTTTTCCCAGCTCAAGAGATCGAGTAATCTTGCATCTTCATCAGCATAATTATATTCCTGAATAACATCCCAAGCTCCCTCCTCATTTTGCACTTCAACTTTCAGAATGGAATGATAATTAAAAGCAATTTTTACGGGCCTTTGATTCACTTCACCCAATAATTCTACCCCAAAACGACTGTAGAAAGGCACGCCTTCTTGAATTTGGGTCTCGGTGGTAAAACCATGCCGTTGCAACTGAAAGATCAGATCGTTTCGGATTGAATCAAGCATGACCCAATCATACCAGCTTTTCGGACGTGCCACATAAAGATGGTTGCCACTCCAATCAAATCTTATTGCACCCCTTTTCTGCATCCAATTCTGTAATTCACCTGACTTATAAAGCGCCTCGTGGGCACGCCGAATCCTGACCTTTTCCTTTTCATCGTACTTTTTCCACCCGGAAATCTTCGAATCCTTGCTTACCTCTTCTTTTAACTTCTCCCTTAATGCCGGTAAGTCCAGGTCAAACCACTCCCTTGTGGCCTGTTTGACTGTTTCGTTACCGGCCAAAAGCTTTTTCAGGAAATGTTCCGGATCATCGCTGTCCGTAAATCTTTTTCCTATGATTTCATCGTCAGTAAAACGACTGATAAGTGCACGCAGAAAAATATGTCCGTCGCCTCGAAATTCCGCATTTACTCCTTTTGCATCAAAAACTCCGGATGCAACGCCATAGCGATGCAGAAACTCGTCAACCTGCATATCATCAGTCATGATAAAGCTAATGGAACCCTTGAAAAAAGGGTGTTTCTCAGCTTCAATGAATGCATCTTCCCAACGTGGATCTCCATCTACAATAAAACGTGCTTTTTTTCTTTCTTCTAAAACCGCTTGTTTTGATGAAGACGATTTTATGGAATTCTCCTCATTGGCCAAAAATGCATAAATATCTGCTCCCTCCGGCACTAATTCGTGTATCAACCGCATGACTCTTACCATGGATACTACATCGGCAATGTCTGTATTTTCAACTATATTCCAGACCACACGCATCCACTGCCTGAAGGGTTTGCGTTCGTAACCATGTCGTTCAAGATAAGAAGAAACAGCATAGAAAACTACTCGCCCTGATTGGGTAATTTCAGCAGAAAATGGGTTCCATGGTTGACTTTTGCCTTGCCAAACAGGCTGAATGTCGTCTTCTATTGTGGTCCAGTGAGCAGATAATTCGTCCATGAATCTTTCAAGCAATGGAATTATCTTTTGCTCAGCAAGTATAAGCTCAAACGCATCGAAGTTAAAATATTGATCTTCTGGGCTTAATGTCTTATAAATTGTTTCATTGGAAATATTGCCAGCCTCGGTGGAGGTGTTTACTATAAACGCATTTAAAAAATAACGGTAAAGGATCCTGAAGAAGTAAGGATCTGTGAGCTTGGTTTCCTTTTGTGGCATGTGCTGCTTTTTGCCAGATGCTGGTAGCTCGTGCTTCCTTGTGATCTCCCAAAGAAAACCAGTCCACTCATTGTCCATTTTTTGGGAAACTGATAAATAATAAGGCATGGCCCGATCATGATACATTGTCATTAGCTTAAAAGAATCCGCATCGGGATTCTTCGGGTCCTTCATCCATTTTACCAGGTCAGCCTTAAGGTTTTCAAATCCAGTCAGCTGCTTACCCCTGGCATTCATTTTAATGTATAGCTCATCTGATAAACCAAATCCATCCAGCGGTAATATGTAAAACTGAAGTTTTTTCAAGTTGCACCAAAACCTCTTGTTTGTTTCAGAGTACTTGCCATCAATGGCATCCAGCATGGTCAGCATGGACTGTATCGTGGGATCTTTCTCATAAGAGACATAAAACCACGGCATGTTTTTGATTCGCCCGGACAGTTTTTGACTGGAATATGGCGCTTCGTCAGTTTTCCTTTCATTTACCGGGAATAAAGTGACTTTATCCTCAATGCTGACAAGCTGTTTGCAAAATCTTCTTGATGAAGCACGTGTTTCATAGGTAAATTTGTTCAGCAAGACCCTTTCCTTATTCCATTCCTCGGTACTCAGTTCCATCAGCCCAATGTACCAATGCAACAGAAACAAGGTGGTGAGCCGTTGCTGTCCATCCAGCGGCGTGAATGCCTTTACCTGCCCATTATTTCTTCCCCCCAGGGCGCCATAGATAAAATCCATCTCAAGGATCTCCTCACTGTCACTGGTTAATACTTCGAAGATCGCATGCAAAAAACGATTCCTGATTTCACTTTCACGAGGCCGGCCTTGTGCATAATCTCTTTGGATCATGGGTATTTCTATCTTATCCAGATAAAGGAATTCATTGCCTGCATCGTTTTCAACATGAATCTCCTTACGCAATATATCCAGGAAACTATATCTGTTCATGGCTTGCTATTTTTCAAGGGTTAAAAAATCTTTCACGGTCCTTGCAATGTCAGTCATGTAGTTAAGCATGTCATTTTGCGTCCACACGGGCGAAGAATGCCCCTGCCTGTCAAAGTATTTCAAAAACACATGCTTGGTACATATGGGGATGAACTTACCCTCATTGTCCTTCTCAATGATGATTCTTCGCTTTGTGGGAAATAGCGCGTTTCCATATGAGCGGTTAATGTCGGCGTTTAACAATGTTAAATTTCCAATGCCATTTTTCATGCTTTCATCGGTATCATCTTCATTGGCAATTTTGATCAACTCATCCCTGATTGCCTCAAAGTCAAGTTCAGCATCGTCTATATTGATAAACTGGTTAATCTGATTCTCCAGCTCAGGTTTAACCTGGTCGCCTTTAATGTTCTTGATGTCAAAAAGGGAAGTCTTGAGCCATTCAACCTGATCCTTCTTTTTAGACAAGGTATTGGCGGTAGCTGAATCAATATGCTCCACATCCCATTTTTCTTCCTTAAATCGCTTAAAGGGAAATTTATGAAAGATTTCTTCCGATTTATTATGATCGAGACTTTTGTGCTGATTTACGATAAACTGCAAATTGTAAAACAGCAGCAGTTTTCTGATCGTTGCCTGTTGGTGAATAGAATAATCGAGATCAATCGTATAGTGCTGGTCATTATCAGCTTCGGCTGATTCAATTATTGAATACTTGATGCTTTTGAGCTCTTCCTTAATTTTGTTCTTCAGGCGATTGGTGAATTCATCCTTGGGGCAACCCCGGTAAATTTGATATATGGAGGAAACATCATGACCACAATAGACCAGGAACCCTATGTAATGAAACCAGACCGGCTTCTGAAACCATTCTTCGAAGGCCAGGTAATAATCCTTCACAGAATTCCAGAGCTCCATCACCTCCTCAATCGTAATTCCTTCAGAAAACTTTCGATAAAAATACCTGAAGGTGGCGTGTTCATCCGTACCTGCAAGCTTCTCCACTTCAGTGTCCGCTTTTTTTGCTCCTTCAAAAATAATATCTAAAAGAAATTCTATTCTAGCCGGTACTTCGTTTTCATCCTTATTCAAAAACCACCAAAACTCGTCATTCTGTAAGCTACGTTCCATTCTGTCCCATTCATTGGCGATCTCAATCTGGCGAAGCTCGGCAATGTCCATGTTTTCAAAGTTTCTTTTTTGCAGAAACAATGCCTTGATCAGTTCTGCATTGGTCAAAGGGATTTTCCCCATGTTTATCCTGATGAAGGTTTCGATGGGATGACTCTGGTCATCAATCTCGTACCAGATAACCTGGGTCTTATGCATAAATTTTGACTGAAAACTGTTGTTGTCAAAGCCATTCCCCTTATTCTTTACCCATTCGTGGATTGCCTGGTAGGCGCGAGAGATATGATAAGCGTCAATATCACTATCGTCGATCCTTACCAGATCGTTGTCTCCAACTTCCAGGTTATTGAAAAATGTCCGGCTTTGTTCTCTGGTCTCATACCTAAGGTCAAATTCGTTAATTTTTTGCTTTCCAACCCACATCTCATTGAAGTAATGGATGATAAGTAAAATGGTGGTAAGCCGCTGTTGTCCGTCAATGACCCTGAACATGTCTTGTTGCTGCGAGCCATCACCATTGTGATCCCGCTTCAGGACCAGGGGCTGCAAGCAATACCAGGTCGTTTGGTTACCGATGGGTTGCGGCCGGAACTCATCGATATCATTTAGTAGGTCTTCCACATGTTGGTGGGTCCATCGGTAGCCTCGCTGAAATGACGGAATAAAGAAATGCTTGTCCAGCAGGTCACTAACGGTTTGCAGTTTTATGGTCGTAGGCATCTTAATGGATTTGTGTTTTTGTAATGAGCAAGTTACAACGCATTTACCCAGCAATCATTCATTATTTTGGCAGCGTACCTTTTTTCAGTCTGGCTTCATATGTGTTCTCCTTTTTGCAGCGGTTGATGATCTTGGTTTGATCAAGCGGCTCACCCATCGTCCAGTAAACCAATCCATCCTCATCGAAATAAGTGATTTTTCTATTATAGAACCTGCCTTCATAGCCATGCTTCCTGATATGTTTAACCATCCCTACAAACAGGTTCTCATCCACTCTGTCACGTACAATGTATTCATGAGCCACTTAGGCATTGTTTTGGCATAAGTCCACTGGCAAGCATGAATAAATGCCTTTATCTCATCTGGAAAGGGCGGTGTAATCATGTGAGCTATTTTTTATTATACAGGCCGATAAAATATTCTATGACAAGCCATTAAATGCGACAGGCAATACTTTAAAGTCTGTCTTATAGAGTGTATCGCAATATAGCCGGCCCAAACGTCAAAACATGACGTATAGGGTGTTTAATTACAAATAAGCTTTTCAAGAATCTCTTTACCAATTTGTTTATTTAACCCACCTCTTTCATCCAATACGTCCACAAATCCTATCTTACAATGGGTTTGCATGGGTATTGCCTTATGGAAAACTCCGAATGCTTCACGTTGCTCGCCTGTTTTCGGATAGAGCAACATACTCCTTACAGCCTCCCAATAGGCGTTGTAGGCAAACATCTGCTTGAGGTCATCATCAGAAGGATTATTAGCATCAATCACCTTCCATTTGGCGTCTATGACGAATCGCTGTTTTTTGCCCTCATTTCTTGTTATGGTAACCACTATATCGGGACGGATGCTTTTGTTTTCCCAAAACTTTTTGCGATTCTGAAAGCTTACAGAAATCATGGCCCCGGCTTCTTTTAACAACATCCTGTAAACATATTCTTCCCATAACTTATTCATGTCGAAAAGCAGGGCAAGCATGTTTTCTTTGCCCGATTTGATATCAGGTTTGTAGTTAAGGATGATCATTCGTGCAATATCCAGTGCCCGGCGATATGGCTCGGATTTGCGGTTAAGCTGAAGCTTGTCAAAATGGCTCTCTGTAATGGGGATCTCCCTTATTTCAGGAAAATCAAGTTTGATCCTGTGAATGCGGTCAGTGATTAAAGGATTCTGAGACACTACGGACAATACGCTGAGCCCCTTCAGTAAAACCTGGTTAAGCAGGTGCTCATAATCATACAATTGGTATTCTGTGTATAGGCGCTCTTTATGAACAATATTGTGTTGAATATTCTTTGAACAGATAATACGACCTTTTAATGCCGAAAGGTTACCACGGCTGTTGCGATATTTCTTGATTAATCCACAATGAATGAGATGACTCAGCTCGTCAAGGTAAAGCATGAAATATAAATCCAGCAGGCTGTGATAGCGTCTTGTTAGTGCGGCTTCCGAGGCGGAGTGCACATTTACCTGGTTGCAAGTTGCCAGCATACGCAACAAAGCCATCTGCCAGGTGTGATAGTCTTTCGAAGTCTGTTGGCTCTTTTTGTCTGCTTTGGGTAAGATCTCCAGGGTCAGTTTACCTATTTGGATCACGCCCACATAATTGGAGAATTTCACACCGTTCCTTATTCCGGTAAAGTAGATGTTGTTGTTGCGGTCATTGAAATCGTATAGCCTGGCCAGCTCATCTTCCTGGAGAAAACGTCCTTTGTCATCCCTGCAAGTGGTAAGCTTTTCATGTTCGAAGACGCGGATTATTCTCTGTGCCATGACAAATTATTCTGTTCACAAGCCAACGGAGCCTTTGGCTTCAGTTATTAGTCCGGGTAACAAAAGTTTTTAAAGCCGTTCAGGTTGTTTTTTTATCGGAATAAACATCTTTAAAATTCCAGCTCCCCGGTTCATGAGGTTTCTTGATCCTGTATACCGGTCTTTCAGCCAAATCCTGGGCAATGCCGCCATCGTGATTATAGCCTGCAAAATCGGCAAAATCAAAATCAGCGTGATCTACTCTTTCCACAAAACTATTCCCCAAAACCAGGCCGATTTTCCCAAAATCACCAAAGAAATATTCCTCAAGCAAAGGAATCACCTTGTCCTTAAATGCAGTTTTTAATTCTGCCAGGTTGGTGATGTGCATGAAATAAGAATGACCGATCTTATGATCCTTGTCAATAAGTTTTTCAATTCGCTCATTGATTTTATTTAGCAGTTTGACCACGTCGATCGTTTCGCCATTATGCGGGTTTTTAATGATTCCTGTCGGTTTCAAGGTCCCGGTGGTTTTGATCAGCCCGGAATCAGGAGCCATTTCCCTAAAGGAGAATCTCCGGCGAAGAGCAGTGTCCAATGCCTCAATGCTTCGGTCTGCCGTGTTCATGGTACCAATGATATACAGGTTGGGCGGGACTTTAAAACGAGTTTTGGAATAGGGAAGAACTACCTCCAGTTCTTCTTTCTGACCAGCCCGCTTGTCTTTTTTCTATCAGGGTAATAAGTTCACCAAAGATATTGGCGATGTTGCCCCTGTTGATCTCATCAATAATCAGGACATATCGCTTGTCCTTTTTTTGCTCTATGCTTTCTTTCCTATCCTTTCCGGTAAAGAAGTTTTTATTCAAGCCTTTTTTGTCAATTTGGTAGATGGTGATTTGCGTGAAAGTTCTGTCATACACTTCCTCAACCGGAATTTTTTCATCAACGAAAACCCACTCGACTTTTCGAAAGTGATTGTACCGGATGGGTGAATCCTCAATATATTCGTAATCACCTGTTACTTTTCCCAATGCACGCAAATAGCTATTACCAAAACTTACCAGCACATAATCATTCTTTTTTACTTTGTGAATGAAATAATTCAGTTGAACAGCCTCTGATCTGTTAAAATTCAAATTATCGCATTTTTCCCTGATCTCGCTCTCTGAAAGTCCGCTAAAGTCATTATTGCCACCGCTACCTATTGAAATGCAGCTGTTTTCTTTGCAGTAATCATATATCTCATTATCAGAATCTTTTGTTGCATCGCCAAGAGACATCTTATAAAACGAAGCTTTTTTAAAATAGCTCTCAGACCAGAGAAGTTTTCCTTCTTTTATTACTTTGATCGCACTATAGTTGCTCTCTGCGAGCTCACATATTCGCTTAAATACCCCGGATTCAATCTCATAGATAATTTCTCCGTCCTCTCCTGCTTTTGGTTTTATACCCTCCACAAAATCTTCGTATGAAAAGGACTGATGGAAGGTACAAAAGGCAATTTGTCCTTTGGGGTCGTCCCAGTTTTTGATTAGCAAGCGATTGAATTCTTCGCGCAACCACTTTCTTGACTCCGGGTCTTTATGTGCTTTATAAAATTGCGGGTTAATGATTTTCACCGCCTCGTTGACAGTGTAATATGTTTTTCCCGTTCCAGGTGGTCCAAATAGGATAAGATTGATTTTTTCATCGCTACTGTCAACAGACAAATCATTGGAGATTATCGGATTACCTTCTTTATTCGTTAGTGTGCTTCGATATTCCTTATCAAAGGCAGCTCGTCTGAAAGCGACATTATCCCTGCCTTTTGATTCCGGGTCGCTATCTTTCTCCAACTCCTGCTGAGCAGCCTCAGCTATGGGCTTGTAATGCTTTTGCACAGCCGCTGATTTGGCTCCACGATAAAACAACGCTTCGTCATGCTTTACCCTATCGGTTACCTTAACATCTTCAAGCGTATATTTATTCGGAGCCAGAAAATCAAACTCGTCTTTTTTCAGGTTCAGGCAATGTCGACTGCGAACCTGGAAAATCAGCTTTTTGCTCTTCATATCGACCAGAAACACGATGTTTTCCTCGTTGGGGATGTTAAGATCTTCAATCAGCTTGATCAACATTAAAAAATATATTTCAAGCTCCCTGGGTGAGGATTCCTTTAAACATTTTATAAATTTTTCTTCATCTTGTCTGAATTGAAAATCGAGCTTGCTGTTTAGTTGTCTCCATTGATCAACAAACTGATCCACATCCTGCAGATATTCTTCCCAGCTCCTGTAGGACTTTTCTTTCTCTGCAAATGCTTTATCTTTTAAATCAAAGCCCTTTAGAAGACCTCCTTGCAACTGTCCCTGATTAACTCCGAAAAAAATCTGGTATGCATGTCTTGGGCCTTTGGCCTCAGCTGGTATTATCGCAGCCCAGGCCTCGGAGTCACCATAATTCTGGGCGCCATCAAACCCCACTGTGTGCACCCGTGCGTTCTCCAATTGGTGGCGTAAAATAATATCATTCCCTAATTTCTCCAGCAATTGGTGCGTTTCGAGCTTCTCCTGTTTGGTATAAAAAAACTGGTAAAGTATTCGAAAAGGGTTATTCCACTGGGGAAACATACCCCTATCGCTTTGT
>LCWY01000118.1_pt1 | contig 10576 bp, 10 predicted proteins | sample 348741 | NCBI WGS metagenome assembly LCWY01 (sample SAMN03565343, study PRJNA281982) | anaerobic digester metagenome | biome: Anaerobic digester; feature: Alkaline_Metagenome_Assembly_A; material: Alkaline anaerobic digester sludge; isolation source: anaerobic digester run at haloalkaline... | reverse complement strand
AAGATATTCCAGGACCTAACAGCATTAATTGATTCAATTGGTCTCTGTCTCTTTACATCATTTGCATTAGGAGCAGAAGATTATCAGGAATTGGTCAATGCAGTAACAGATTATGATCTAACAACTGAAGAATTCATGGAAATTGGCGATAGAATTTATACCTTAGAGCGTCAGTTCAACCTTGAAGCAGGCCTAACTAAAGAAGATGATACCCTGCCTAAGAGGCTCCTTGAAGTAGGAATCCCTGATGGCCCAATGAAAGGTAAAGTGGCCCATTTAGATAAGATGCTTCCTAAATATTATGAATTAAGAGGCTGGGATGAAAATGGTGTTCCAACTGCAGATACCTTAAATAAATTAGGTCTGGATGAACTCTAAATGGCAATTAAGGTAAAACTCTATTCATTATTTAGAAAATATATCGATGATCGCCAGGTTGAATTAAAACCTGAAGAGAATGAAACTATTCGGGATTTAATAAAAACTCTGGATGAAAAATACGATGCAGTCTTTAGTGAAAAATTAATTGGTGAAGAAGAGGCAATCAATCCAGGAGCAATAATCCTGGTCAATGGCCAGAATATTCATCATCTGGATAAATTAGATACAAAGTTAAAAGATGGTGACATCCTGGCAATTTTTCCGCCATCAGCTGGTGGATAATATACAATAAAAAGCATAAATATACAAAACAGATTAACCCTGATCCAGTTTGAATCTGGATTGGGGTTAGTTTTTTGCTAGCACCTGACGGTTACCCGACGGTTACCAAGCGGTTCTATTATAAAAATTTCACAAAGTTTTTATAATGATTGGAGTTTTCCCCTATAATTTGATACAATAAATAAAAGTGCATAAATAAACAGAAGTCTTCGAGCTAACTTCCTAAAGATTAAATTTATATCCAGGGAATAATAGCCGCTAGGGTTTGTCAGGAAACTGACTTACCTCCCGTATCTTTGGAAAGGAGACCGTCTTAAAACGGTGTCTTTTCAGGCACCTATTTTTATTTATTAATAGATTACAGGAGGAAAGGTGATTTTATGGAAATTATAGCAATTACCGGAGACGAGAAAACTGATGGGAGAACCAAATTAGGAGTCAGATTAATTGAGAACCTCCGTTGCAATGTTGGTATTTTAAAGGCAGTCACAGATAATGTTAAGGATATAATGATAACTGATGAAAGGGAAATTATGCGGGCAGAAGCTCCAACGATTTCTCCATATCTGAATTCATCAGCAGATAAAATTCTTTTTATGCGAACACCAAAAGATAAAATCAAGGAAGCAGCTACACAGGCCATAGATGAATTTAAAGATCTGGATTACCTCATATTTGAGGGGAATAAAGTTGTCCAGTATATCAGTCCAGGCCTGATCATTCATGTAAATGAACCGAGTAATGAGCTGAGTGAAGATGCAGAAAAATGTAAAGGTAGAGCAGATCTAATAGTAGATTATTATGAACTTCTTGATGACAGCAATCTTGCTGATCTTAAGTTAAATATAGTTGAAGATGAGATCTCCTGCTATCGAGCCCAGTTAATCAGTGACCTCTTTGGACTGGGTTATGGTGAGTTTGGTAAGAAACTCGATAGAGAAGGTATTCAGGTAAGAAGGTGTCAGTTAGGTCTCTTTAAATAATACTGGAAAGGCTGATAATTAATGGGGAAAGAATTTCTTAAATTAACTTCAGTAAATGACCTGATAGATATAATAGAAAATAAAATAGAATTAAATCTTGAAGACTCAGTTGAAAGATTACCTTTATTAGATACAACTAATAGGGTTCTAGCAGAAAAAATTAAGGCAGAAGAAGACCTACCTCCCTATTCCAGGTCTGCAGTTGATGGTTATGCAGTTATGGCTGAAGATACCTTTGGAGCCAGCCCTGAGAACCCTGCTTATCTCAAAGTAGCAGGTGAAATAGAAATAGGTGAGCAACCTGAACAGTCTCTAAATCCAGGAACTGCAATCTACATACCTACAGGAGCGGAACTCCCTGCAGAAGCTGATAGCTGTTTAATGATTGAAGATACAGAGAAATTTGGCAGTCAGATAGAAGTAATGAATTCTGTTTCAGCAGGTGAGAATATTATTAAAAAAAGGCGATGACATCAAAGAAGGCCAGCTTTTATTAGATAGAGGTACCTGCCTGTCTTCAGCAGAGGTTGGGGCCCTGGCAGGACTAGGTCACAGCCAGGTAAATGTTTTTACTATGCCTGAAATAGCAATAATATCCTCCGGTGATGAACTAGTTCCACCAGGGGAGAAGCGAGAAGGGAGTTCAATCTATGATATAAACTCTTATCTCCTGGGCAGCCTTTTTAAGGAGTGGGGTTTAAAGCCTTCGCTTAAAGGAATTGTAAACTGATAATAAAGCAAAGCTTAAAGCCAGAATAGAGGTCAGCCTTGATGCAGATCTAATCGTAATCTCCGGTGGCAGCTCAGTTGGAGTTAAAGACTATACCATCGAAGTAATCAATAGCATAGCAGAGCCAGGAGTATTACTCCATGGTCTGGCAGTAAAACCAGGCAAGCCAACTATTTTAGGGCTTTTAAATGGAACACCAATTATCGGCTTACCTGGCAATCCATCATCTGCCTGGGTTGTAGCAGCTATAGTTATCCCGGCAATTATTAATAGAATGAGAGGATTACCGATTGAGCCCAGGGCTGAATTCTTTAAAAACAGCATAACAGCAGAGCTTTTAGAGCCGATTTCTTCAACACCTGGCCGCCAGGAATATTTTCCTGTGAAACTGGATGGCAACAGGAAGGCCTCTCCATTATATGGAAAGTCCAACTTAATTACAACTCTGGTTGATTCTGATGGTCTTATTGTAATTCCTCCAGGTAGCGAAGGTCTGGCCAGGGGAAGCCAGGTCCAGGTTGTACCATACCCGCCAGCAAAGGGTTTAATCTTTAAGGAGCAGGATATAGATGGCTAAACGAAAAGTTTATCTGGCAAAAAAATCACTTGAAGAGGCTAAGGCAATCTGGAATAATTTTTTAAGCACAATTGAGCCTAAAAAAGAAACTATACCAGTAAAGGAATCCTTAAATAGAATTACCGCCAGTCCGGTCCAGGCCAGCCGTTCAGCACCAAATTTTAATGCCTCGGCCATGGATGGAATTGCAGTCAGTTCCGAAGATACCGCTGGTGCAACAGAACGAGAGCCTATTACTTTAAAAGGCAATCAATTTAAATATGTCAATACCGGCAATCTTATTCCAGAAGGATATAATGCCGTTATAAAGATAGAAGATATCAATCAACTTGATTCAGGTATAAAAATCTTTCAATCTGTCTCACCCTGGCATAATGTCAGGACAATCGGTGAAAGTGTGATGAAAGGTGACCAGATACTGACTTCAAATCAGAAACTTAAGGCTTATCATATTGGAGCCTTACTGGAGGCTGGAGTTTTTGAAGTTGAAGTTTATGCAAAACCAGTCTTAACAGTTATTTCTACCGGCGATGAGATAGTAAGTCCTGAATCATCACCAGAACCTGGTCAGTATGTTGACTTCAATTCAACGATGGTTAAAGAAATGGCTGAAGAAGCAGGTGGAGAAATAAATTTTTATGGAATTGTAAGTGATGAAGAAAAAGCTTTAAAAGCAGCAATCAACCAGGCTACCCAGAGCTCTGATTTAGTAATTACAATTGCTGGCTCCTCAGCAGGGAGTAAAGATTTCATAGCTAGCATAGTTGAAGAAAAGGGAGAAATTTTTGTCCATGGTGTAGAAATTCAGCCAGGCAAGCCCCTGCTTTTAGGTACTATTGAAAATGTGCCATTTATAGGGCTACCAGGTTTCCCCTTATCCTGCCTCCATGCCTTTGAAAATTTTGGGACTATGGCAGTTAAAGCATTACAAAAAGATTCAGCAGATGCCGATAATTATATCCAGGCAAAGGTCAAAAGGAAGCTCGCTTCAAAACCAGGTAGAGTTGAGTATGTGAGAGTAAATCTATCCTATGAAAAATCTCAGTCTGGCCAGGAAGATTTTCCGATAGCAGTTCCTAGAAGAAGGGGCTCAGCAGTTATGAAATCCCAGGCCCAGGCCGATGGAATCCTGGAAATACCAGCTGATAGAGAAGGGTTGGCTGTAGATGAATTAGCAGAGGTAAAACTTCTTTATCCAGAGAGTTATCTCAAAGATAATCTGGTTTTAGCTGGAAGTAATGATCCCCTGCTGGATTATTTACAGGAACTTTTAATCACTTCAGCTCAAAAAATTAAATTAAGGCTTCAATCCCGGGGGAGCCAGGCTGGAATCCATGCACTAATTAGAGGTGAGGCTGATTTAACAACTGCCCATCTACTGGATCCTGAGACCGGTGAATATAATCTTCCCTATCTAGACCAGATAGCAGAAGAACCATTAGAACTATTGACACTGGCCTGGAGAGATCAGGGTTTATACTTAAGTCCTGATAGCCAGTTATGTTTAAAAAATATAAATGATCTCAAAAATAAAGATATAACCTTTATTAACCGTCAGCAGGGGGCAGGTACAAGAATTTTATTTGACTATCAGTTAAATCAGTCAAATATTAAACCGGCTGAAATAAAAGGTTATGACAGAGAAGAGTATACCCATGCTGCTGTAGCCCAGGCAGTCGCAGTAGGTTCAGCAGATACAGCCCTTGGCATTAGAGCAGTGGCCAAAGCCTTTGGCCTTAAATTTATTCCATTATTTTCAGAAAGGTTTGAGTTGATCTACCCGGCCAGGCTGGCTGAAGATTATAGAATTAAAAAGATTAAAGAAATAATTAAAAGTAATAGATTTCAGGAGTATTTAACTGAACAGACTGGCTATGACCTTAAGGATACTGGTCAAATCAGAAATGCAGGCCCATCCAGGAGGGGGTAAAATAATGGCAATTAATGCAAGCTTTCAGCGAGAGGTTGATTATTTAAGAATTTCAGTAACTGATCGCTGTAATTTTAGATGTAAATACTGTATGCCTCCAGATGGAGTTGACTACAAATCCCATGATGAGATAATGCGTTATGAAGAATCCTGATTTTTGCTAGAATTGCTGTTAAAGCAGGCATTAAAAGGATTAGATTAACAGGAGGGGAGCCATTAGTCAGGCGAGGTCTGGATAAATTAATCTATCAACTCAACAAACTTGAAGGACTTGAAGATATTTCCCTGACAACAAATGGTTATCTCCTACCTGAGCATGCTAATAAGCTGGCCAGGGTAGGTTTAGATAGAATAAATGTCAGCCTTGATACTTTAGACAGGGAAAAATTTAAAGAGATCAGTTTAGTAGATGGTCTCCCAGAAGTGCTGGCAGGTTTAAAGGCAGCTCAAAATGCAGGACTTAATCCGATAAAACTTAACACAGTCTTAATAAGAGGCTTTAATGATAATGAGGTTTCAGATTTTATCAAATTTACCAAAGCTCATAATTATAACTTTAGATTCATTGAATTTATGCCCTTAAATGGCAGTAGCCAGGATAATGATAGTAAATATATTTCTATAGATGAGATCAAAGCCAGGATTAAATCAGCAGGCTTTAAATTAACTCCTGCAGAAATACCAGGCGGTGGTCCTGCTACAAGCTATCAGATTGACGATACACAGGCTACAGTCGGTTTTATCTCGCCGATAAGCCATAGCTTCTGTAGCAGCTGTAATCGCCTTAGATTGACCTCTGATGGCAAATTAAGGCCCTGTCTGGCCATGGCTAAGGAATATGACCTCTATGATCAGTCAGGAAATCTATTGTCAGAGGATAAATTAAAAGAAATTTTAGATCAGGCCTGTTCATTAAAGCCAGATCATCATGATTTTGCGAATGAAGAAGATTATGGTAGAAATATGTCACAGATAGGTGGTTAATGATGACAGATAAAAATAAAAAAGAATTAACTCATATCAATAAAGAAGGTCAGGTCAATATGGTCGATGTAAGTAGTAAACCAATAACAGCCAGAGAGGCAGTTGCTACTGGTCAGATTCAGATGGAACCAGAGACCCTGGAATTAATAAAAACTGGCCAGATTGAAAAGGGAGCAGTTCTTGAGACAGCGAGGCTGGCGGGGATAATGGCAGCTAAAAAAGACTTCAGATCTTATTCCACTCTGCCATCCACTATTTATTTCATCAGTAAAAATAGAATTTGAAATAATTGAACCTGCAAGTATCAAAATTATCTGTAAGGTTAAGACCTCTGGCCAGACTGGGGTTGAAATGGAAGCCTTACAGGGTGTAAGTTCAGCAGCCCTAACAATTTACGATATGTCTAAAGCAGTCGATAAAACAATGAATATAGGAGAGATAAAACTCTTGGAAAAAAGAGGGGGAAGCTCAGGTGAATTTATAGCTTCTGAAGAGCTAAAGGGGCAGGTAGTTGCAGTTTCAACAAGCATTGAAAAGGGTACTAAAAAGAAGCCTCTTCTAGAAATAAATTTAAAGGAAGGTCACGGAATAATTGAAGATGCCCATGCAGGGAACTGGCATCGCCAGGTTAGTCTTTTAGCAGAAGAAAGTATCCAGAAAATGCTAGACTCGACTGATCAGGAAATCAGAATCGGGTATGGTGATTTTGCTGAAAATATAACAACTAGAGGGGTAGATATTGGCAGCCTTCATCCAGGTGATCTTATCACATTCCAGCGAGGCGTTAAGCTGGAAGTAACCCAGATAGGCAAAGAATGCCATACAGGCTGTGCAATTGCTCAGCAGGTTGGTGACTGTGTCATGCCAAAGGAAGGAATTTTTGCAAAGGTTCTCAATGGCGGAAAAATCAAGCCAGGAGATACCTATAAAGTAGAGCTGGTCTCCAATGATTAGAGTTGCTATCATAACAGTCAGTGATAAAGGCTCAAAGGGCCAGCGAGAAGATATTAGCGGTCAAACGATTAGAGATATAGTTGAAGCTGAAGACTGGGAGGTAGTAGATTATAAGATTGTCCCTGATGAAAAGGCAGAAATCACAGAGCTCTTAAACCAACTTGCAGATAATAATCAGGCCGATCTTATTTTAACAACTGGTGGAACAGGCTTTGCTGCTAGAGATCATACCCCGGAAGCCACTCTGGATTCAATAGAAAAGGAAGTACCTGGTATTGCAGAGAAGATGCGCTCTGGGACTTCCAGGTTTACAGAACTTAGTTACTTATCCAGGGCCAGGTCTGGTATCAGAAAATATTCGTTAATAGTTAATCTACCAGGCAGTCCTAAGGCTGTTTCCCAGTGCTTAAAAGAGGTTATCGGTATAATTCCCCATGGAATCAAAGTACTCCAGGGCGAAATTACAGAACATGAATAATTACTACAGGAATGGTGGCAGATAATTATGTATGGTTGGACAGGCAAGATATTAGAGATCTCATTAAATGATAAATCATATCAGGAGAAAAATCTCAGTAAAAGTTATTATCTTAAATATCTAGGAGGCAGAGGGCTTGGAGTCAGGCTCTTTTTAGAGCAGGCAGATCCAGAAGTCCAGCCTTTAGCTGCTGAAAATCCAGTGATTTTTGCAGCAGGACCATTAACAGGGACTGTCATTCCATCCTCAGGTCGGCTTGCAGTCATATCAAAGTCGCCACAGACTGGAACTATCTTTGATTCAAATGCCGGAGGATTCTGGGGAGCAGAATTAAAAAAAGCTGGCTATGATGGGGTCGTTATTAAGGGTGAACTTGATCAACTTAGCCGGCTGGAAATCGATTCTGATGGAGTTCGGTTTATCGAAGCTACAGAGTTAAAAAATAACAAAGCCAGCTTAACCTGGGATTATCTCAATAAAACGATTCCAGAATATCGCCATATATATATTGGGCCTGCCGGTGAAAACCTAGTCCGGTTTTCATCAATAACTGTTGGTAAGAGCAGAAATTTTGGCCGGGGTGGCCTTGGCTCAATTTTAGGCAGTAAGAATATAAAAGCTATTTCCATTAAAGGAGATAAAGAAGTCAGAATCTATAACCAGGAGCAGGCTTTAAAAATTAGAGATAAAGCAGCAGACTGGCTGGAAGAAAATCCTGTAACCTCAAATAGTATGAATAGGTATGGCACCTCAATCTTACTAAATTTAATTAATGAGGCAGGTGTTTTGCCTACTAGAAATTTTCAGGAGACCCAGTTTGCCAGTGCTGATAAAATTTCTGGAGAATCACTTGAAAGCAAGACAGTTTCCAGTAAGTCCAGTTGTTATAACTGTCCAATAATCTGTTCTAGAAAACTCAAAACAGCAGATGGCCAGGATAAATCAAGTCCTGAATATGAATCACTGGGGCTTCTTGGAGCCAACCTTGGTATAGATAATTTAGATAAAGTAAATGAACTCAATCATCTCTGTAATCAGTTAGGCCTTGATACTATTTCAACTTCTTCAGTAATAGCTGCCTATATTGAAATGGCCGAAAAATCTTTAATAGATGCAGATATAAACTTTGGTGATGGCTAAAAAAAATTGAAGACCTTATTAATATGATAGGCTCTAGAGAAGGGATCGGAAATGAACTGGCAGAAGGAGCAAAAGAATTTGCAATCTCAAAGGGCCATCCAGAACTTGCCATGCAGGTTAAAGGCCTTGACCTTCCTGCTTTTGATCCTAGAGGAATGAAGGGCCAGGCTCTTGGCTATATGACATCTAATAGAGGTGCCTGTCATATTAGAGCCAATATGATGAATCTAGAAATTTTTGCCGACCAGGAAAAAATAGACCGGTATTCAGAGGAAGGAAAAGCTGCACTCCTGATTGAACAGCAGGATTTCAATGCAATTTTAGATTCATTAATCGTCTGTAAATTTACAATGCTAGCTTTAGCTGCCGGCTTTTATCAGGAGATGCTTGAATCTATTACAGGTGAAAATTTTGATGGGAAATTTTTTTGAGATAGGTTCTCGAATCTGGAATTTAGAGAGAATGATTAATGTAAAAGCAGGTTTTAATAGAGGAGATGACTATCTGCCTGAAAGATTTAGCAGTCAGGGAGGCTCTGGCCCCAGTAAAGATAGCCTGGTAGACCAGGATAAGCTTTTAGATGAATACTATGACCTTAGAGGCTGGGATAGATCAGGTAGACCTGGAGAAAAAATAATTGCCAATTTGAATTTAAGAGAGATTGCCCATAAAATAGAGTTAGATATCCAGTAAGTTTTGGAGGAATGTTTATAATGTCCAAGCAAGATCTATCAAATAAATCCAGAGAAGATTATATTTATGTCAACCTGTATGGAGGTTTAGAAGAGTATTCACCAGAGAAGATTAGAAAAGGCAATAGGATAGAGCTTAAAGAGGTAAATACGGTTCAGGATATTATTGATTATTATCAGATTCCTGATGATGAGGCCCGGGTAATTCTCCTCAATGGCAGGCATGTTAAAAAGGATTACCAACTCTCTGGAGGAGAAACAATCAGTATCTTTCCACTTCTTGGAGGCGGTTAAAATAAATATTGTTAAACAATAATATGGTTGTTCAGGGGGGTTTTTATGAGAGATTTTCATGCAAAAAAATTAAGTAAAGAACCACAGTTTAAAATTCATCCATGGAAGATAATAGAAGAAGAATTTAAAATTGAAAATAATCATCACCATGAATCTATTTTTTGTATTGGCAATGGTTATATGGGAGTTAGAGGAACGCTTGAAGAAGATTATTCTGGCCCTGAAAATACCACAACACCAGGGTTTTATATCAACGGTTTTTATGATAGTGAAGAGATTATTTATGGCGAAGATGCCCCTCAGTTACCTACAAAAAGTCAGACTATAGTCAATCTAATGGATTGGACAGGGATTAATCTCTATCTCGGTGATGAAAAACTGGATCTTCTAAAGGGAGAAGTCTTAGAATATAATAGAGAGCTAGATATGCGCAAAGGCATTTTAGAGAGAAACTTTATCTGGCAGAGCCTTTCAGGTAAGAAGATAGAAGTTGAAATAATTCGTCTTTTATCTTTTAAAAGGAAACATCAGGGCCTGATTAACTATCGTTTTAGACCTCTGAACTTTAAAGGTGAAATTCGAGTTGTTTCAACCTTAAATGGAAATGTTCAAAATCACCATCATTTCAGGGATAAATCTGTTCTTAGAACGAAAAACTCTGGCTTTACTAATGGTAGATCTTATCTACATCAGGCAACCAAAGAAAGTGGCCTGGAAGTTGCTGCTGCTGTTAAAAATATAATAGATTCAAAGGCAGATCTTAATTATAGAAGGGATACATATGAGATAGATAATTGTCTTCATGAAGAGATTGTGATTAATGCCAGAGCAGAACGCTGGTGCAAATTAACTAAATTCTTTTCTATAAAAACCTCTAGAACACTTGATGCTGACAGGCTGGTTGGTCAGGTTTTGACTGACGTCAATCTGGCAGCTGAAGATGGGCTGGTCAAGTTTTTAAGGGATCAAAAAACCTACCTGGAGGATTTCTGGGAAGATTTTGATGTGAAATTATATGGAGATAGTTCACTGCAGCAGGCCATCCGTTATAATGCTTTTCAGCTGCTGCAGTCAACTGGCCAGGATGAATATAATAATGTTGCAGCAAAGGGTTTAACAGGAGAATTCTATGAAGGTCATTATTTCTGGGA
>LCWY01000117.1_pt1 | contig 10669 bp, 4 predicted proteins | sample 348741 | NCBI WGS metagenome assembly LCWY01 (sample SAMN03565343, study PRJNA281982) | anaerobic digester metagenome | biome: Anaerobic digester; feature: Alkaline_Metagenome_Assembly_A; material: Alkaline anaerobic digester sludge; isolation source: anaerobic digester run at haloalkaline... | reverse complement strand
TATGGTCATTGATGATGTATTTGGTGATGAGCCGGCTCCTGACACCTTCACAGTGACCTTCGAGGTGATGGATGAAGACGGCAATGCTATTGAAGATGCCGTGGTGACCTTCGACGGGGTAATGTACGATCCCGGGCACTATGTGATCGACGACGTGGAAGAAGGCACGTACGACTACATGGTCGAAAGGGACGGTTTCTTTACGGTCGAAGGCACAGTGGATGTTGATAGCGATGTGACGGTGGAAGTGACACTGGTGGTTGATGATGTGTCTGTTCCCGACACGGAAGCACTGAGCCTGAAGGTGTATCCGAATCCGGCACAAACTACCCTCTATATCGAAGCAGGTGCTACCATTACAGAGATCCGCATGATAGACATGCTGGGCCAGGTGGTATACACCACAGCCATAGATGATAAGCGCCATGAGATCCGGGTTGGCAACTTCAATACCGGCATGTACTTCATCCAGGTCACTACCGGCCAGGGTATAATTACACACAGAGTACAGATTGCAGAATAAGCCTGTTGCCTCAGGCAATTATATGCTAAACGGGCTGCCTGAGGGGTAGCCCGTTTTTTCGTATCTTTGTAAAGACTGTGCTAATCAATGCATTTATGGCAAAATTCCATCTGCCTTGTTATTAACCACCTGCTTATGAACAGCTTTACCAGACTTCTTTCGAAACAACTTTTCATTGTAACCTTCCTGATCACAGGAACCCTTGCAATGGCCACAGACGGTGATGCCAAAAGGATGGTTCTGGAAGAAACCCGAAAGGAAGCCCTCGAACGCATGTGGGTGGAAACATCAGCCCGATGGGATCGCCACCACGAACAAACCACGTATTTTGAGTCTCAATTTCCTGCAAAGGCCGACAAAAGCGACACCTTACGGGTAATCAGGCTTATGGGCTTTACTGACCGCGGAGAACCCATATATTATCAGACCTATAATCTTTTCTCAGCAAAGACATTAAACACAAATCAATTATGGACAGGAGGGAGCTCTGAGCTTAACCTGAACGGAGAGGGCATTACGCTGAACCTTTGGGATGGCGGCGCACTAAGGCACACCCACCAGGAGTTTGGCGACCGGACAGAACAGATGGATGGTGCGACAACAATGAACGGACACGCAACCCACGTCGCAGGAACGATGATATCAGCGGGCATGGTGCCCACATCCAAAGGCATGGCACCTTCGGCAAACCTGCATGCTTATGATTTTGTTGATGACGAAACAGAAATGATCCAGGCTGCCGCCGATGGCGCCATCCTTTCAAACCATTCCTACGGAAGAGCAACCGGCTGGCTTTACAGCAACCTTCAGTGGTATTGGCACGGAGACACCCGGGTCAGCGATACGATCGACTACAAGTTCGGTTTTTATACAGAAGAAACACAGCTTCGCGATGAGATCGCCTACCATGCACCCTTTTACCTCCAGGTATATGCTTCAGGGAACGACCGGGGCACCACCGGCCCCGAAGAAGGTGAGGAACACAACGTGTTTGATCATGACATTGGCGAATGGGTCAAGTCAACAGCTTACAGGCAACCCGACGGAGGCTATGATGGTTACGACTGCCTGTCCCCGCTGGGAATAGGCAAAAACGTGATCACCGTAGGATCCATCCAGACAGTACAGGAATACACAGGGCCGGAAAGTGTGGTGCTTAGCGGGTTCAGCAACACAGGGCCCACCGATGACGGACGCATCAAGCCGGATGTGGTCGCAAAGGGAGAAACAGTGCTCTCAACATGGGTCGACACCAACACCAGTTACAACAGCCTCACAGGCACGTCCATGTCAGCACCGGCCATAACCGGTTCGCTGGGCCTGCTTCAACAACTAAACCAGGAGCTTTACGGCAGCTACCTTCGTGCTTCCACGATCCGGGCCTTGCTCATTCATACAACAAGGGAAGCCGGCGATCACCCCGGGCCCGACTATCTGTTTGGCTGGGGGCTGGCCGACCTGGACGCCGCAGCCCAAATCCTTCCCAATAGAAACAATACCACCATTGTTGAAGAAAGAAACCTTGTCGAAGATGTATTTCCCACCTACTCACGAACCGTATATGCTACCGGCCAACAAGACCTTGTCGCAACGCTGGCCTGGACAGATGTGCCGGGAACACCCGTCGAACCTGCGGTTAATGACCGCACCCCTATGCTCGTCAACGACCTCGACCTGAGAATTACACGAGTAGATGACGGAGAAGTCTTTTTTCCCTGGAAACTTGATCCGGACAACCCCTCCGCCCCGGCTACCCAAGGCGACAATGTGGTCGATAACGTGGAAAAAATTGAGATTCCCTTCCCTGATCCCGGCGAATATATTGTTGAAGTGACCTATAAGGACAGCATCGTCGACCCCATTCACAATACCAACAAAAGACAAGCCTTCTCGCTGATCATATCCGGAATTGCAGAGCGGGAAATCGATATGGCCATCGATAATGCCTATATCCTCGATAGCGGTTGCGGCTTCAGCGAAAACACCCCGGCAGAGATCGTACTGGCAAACAAAGGGCAGCAGGATGCCACTGAAATCCCCGTATCCTGGGAGATCCGGGATTCTGACGGAAATGTGGTTGACGAAGATGCATTCCTTGTTGACGAAGTAATCGCAGGTACGGATACCATCCTGGAGGTATTTCCGGACTTAACACAAGGCCTGGAGTTTGAACTTACCGTATCCGTCAGTTATCCCGGCGACCAGCTGCCGGCAAACAACACCTTTGTAAGGGAAATTGTTTCCATCAACTGGCCTGTCAGCGAAAACCCTTATCATCAGAATTTTGACGGCATCACCTATATTGAAGACATAGAGTGGAACGTGGTAAATGCAAACGACAACGCTTCAGCATGGATGCTACGCATAGCCACCGGGCCCAACCAATGGGCCAGCGATGGTTACAACTCAATGCGCTATGGCAAACTGAACCCGGGCGATGACGGCGTGGAAACCATGGAAGAGGCCGACGACTGGCTGGTTAGCTCGTGTTTTTACCTCCTGGAAGAAGAAACTTACAGGTTGCGCTTCGACTACCGCTCATGGAACGAAAATGATGCAGAAAACCTTAGAGTGCTGATCGGCACATCCCCCGACCCGGATGACTTCGAAGAGGTGCTTCTCGACATGGAACAGTTTACCACAGAGGATTTTGAAACAGCACAGGTTGAATTTACCGTTGATGAAGAAGGCACCCACTACCTCGCTTTTCATGTGTATAGCGAACCGGACCACCGTTTTGTCTACCTCGACAACATCCACCTGGAACGAATTATGTATAATGACCTGGCAGCACTATCCATTCATGTGGATGCCGAAGGCTGCGACTTCACCGAAAACACACCGGTAGAGGTAAGTTTTGCCAATGTAGGAATTGATGAGCAGGGAGGTTTCGACATCCAGCTTAAAGCAACGCATCCAGCCTCGGAAACCGAATGGCTGTTTACCCATACCCATGAAGGTGTGCTGGCAGCAGGAGATACCGCATACCACGTATATCATATCGACATGAGCCAGCACGGCATGTTCGAATTGCAGCTTACAACATTGCTCGAAACCGATGAGAACCTTGATAACGACACGCTGATCGCACATGTCAACAACACCAGCATAAACCTGGCCCATGAGAACTATCATACCGATTTCAACAACGTGGAAACCCTGGAAGAAATGGGATGGAGCGCGCTGACCAACAGCGGTGGCTCAACGGGATGGCGGTTGAACAACCTGTCCGGGCAAGCTTATATCCCGCCTAACAGCCTCAACATGTACCGTTTCGAAGCCGACCCCGACGACTGGGCCTTCAGCAACTGCTTCGTGATGGAAGAAGATACCTGGTACCGCATCCGCTTTCATACAGCCACCAGGGGCACAGATACGGAAGAAAGGTTTTCATTCTATCTCATGGATGAGCCTTCTCCAGATGGAGAAGTTGAATTCATTGAAGAAGTTGTTATCAACACGTTTGAATATGTTGAAAAAGACGTGATCTTCCAGGCTCCTTACAGCGGCAACTTTCATCTTGGATTATATACTGATTACACCGGGCCCAATACCTTCCAGATCTTTGTAGACAACTTCAGGGTTCAACAGCTGAAAGACTACGACGCAGCCGTAACGGATATCATCCAGCTTACATATGGCTGCCATGCCTTTACCGATGAAACGCCCGTGGCAGTTGTGATACAAAACCAGGGCATACAGAACCTGGAACAGGCTGAAATCACCCTGACAGTCGATACACCCGATAACGGCAGTGCAGTATATTCGCTTACTTCACAGGAAAGCCTGGGCATTATGGAAACTGACACCCTGGTGTTCCATGCAGACCTTTCTCAACTGAATACCATCTTCGATCTGACGGCAGAAGTGATTCTTGAAGATGATGAATACCCGGAAAATAATGTGTTGACAGGGCAAATCAGAAATACGACCGTAGATCTGACTGCCGGACAAGAATATTTCAATGATTTTGAGATGGTAGAAATTGACGGACACTCCGACCTGGTAGATCCCCATACCGGATGGTGGTATGAAAATGCCAACGATGACTACAGCGACGGAGGTACACCTATCACCTGGGTAATGAGAAAAAATGCAAGTTTTGCGCTGAGCGGAGAAGTATCCATGAGAAGCGGCAGGAGCCTGGAAAATGATGCCGACGACTGGTTGTTTTCAAATTGCTTTATCATGGCGGAAGGAGAACACTACCTGCTCAGCTTTTATTATACCGGCAGGTCAACAAGTTACGAGGAGAACATGTCTGTATACCTTGGCACGGCACAGGAGTCAGAAACCATGGATCAATTTCTATGGCATGAGACCTTCAGCACAGGCATTAACTACCAGGAGGGCGTAGTGGCCTTCATGCCGCCTGAAGATGGCATATACTACATTGGTTTCCACGCGCACAGTGCAGCCGATGAAGGATGGATCTACCTGGATGACTTCAGTATGAAGCGTAACCACGACAAGGACGTTTCACTGGATGCCATCGAAGTGCTTGCAGAACCCTGTGAGTTTACTGAGGAAACTCCCATCCGGATCACGGTCAGGAATTCAGGCAACGAAGCCTTTGATCACCCCATGACCATTGACTACGAGGTGGTGGACCCTTCCGGCAACATCCTTTCGGAAGGCCAGCACGTGATAGATCAGTTCATGGCCGTAGGACAGACAGAGCATTACGAATCTGTCGCAGACCTCAGGCATTATGGAGAATATGCCATTAATGCCTCAGTGAGCCTCCCTGAGGAGATAGACGAACCGGAAACAGGTAACAACAGCCTTTCCAAAACGTTCTTCAGCACGCTGATGGACCCGGAAGTTAACGATGTGTATGTCACCTTTGAGAAATATGACGACCTGGAAGAAACCGACTGGACGGTGCACGACCTCAATCATGACGGAGCCACCTGGGACCTTGGCGTAAACTTCAGCCATTATGCCTACTCCGGCAACCGTGTGATGTATTATTCCTTCTCTGAGACCAACCAGGCCGACGACTGGCTTTTTTCCAGCTGCGCGAGGCTCAAGGCAGATACTGTTTATGTAGCCAGCTATTTTTACCGGGTATTTGACGCCGATTATCCGGAGCGCATGAAGTTTGGCATCAGCCATTCGCCGCATCCCGATGACATCATCGAGATACTGGATGTGCAGGAGGAACTCATAAACTACCATTACAGAAAGGCCAGCTACGCGTTTACCGTGGAAGAAGACGGACTCTATTATTTCGGCTTTCATGCGAGAAGTGATGCACATCAGAGGTTTATCTTCATGGATGACTTTGCCCTGAACAAAGCCAGGCAAAGGGATGCCGCCGTCCATGCCATTACCACAGACACCCATCCCTGTGATTTCAGCCATGAAACACCCATGCAAGCCATTATTAAAAACCTCGGCAACGAGAATATGCCTGCAGGGGACCTCGATATCACCCTTATATATGGTGATGACAGTCAGAGTGTTACAATGAACACGCCCGAAGTCCCTGTTCTCGGTTACGATACCCTGTATTTTGATCTCGACATAAGCGAATTCGGACGACACACCCTGCACTATGAGCTATTGGTGGATGGCGACGAAGACACAGGCAACAGCAAAGGCAGCATCAATTTTTACGGCGTGCGAAAGGACCTGAGCGGTCCGGGACTATACTTTAAACAAGACTTTGAGTCCATTTTTGCCTTGCGGGAAATTGGATGGACCATCCATAACGAGAACCAGGACGGCCGTTATTGGGGCCTGCGTCTGAATGACCCCGGCCTGGCACACAGCGGCAGCAACTACATCGTGTATTTTATGGGAAGCCAGTCCGGACCGGCCGACGACTGGGCAATCAGCGGTTGCTATACCCTGGAAGGAGAAAGGAAGTACAAGGCTGCATTTTACAACCAGTTGGGATCCGGCTCACATAACCTGCGCATTGCTGCCGGCACTCAACCACTGGCCGATCATTTGGAGGAAGTCGTTTGGGAAGAAACAGGAATGACAGACAGCCAATACGAAGGGTATCATCCGGTTGGCGGGGTTTTTGAAGCATGGGAAACAGGGACATACTATTTTGGCATTCACCAGTTCAGCCCAATGGGCTCAGGTTCTTCCATAGCCGATGATTTCATAGTTATTGCGCAACCAGACATCCTTCCCCTGGACGTCGATGATCTCGACACAGGCGACACTGTAACGATTGAAGCACTGGGTAGCGACTCGCTGCAATGGTTCGCCGACGAAGACCTGACAGAACATTTGGGCGACGGCACAACCCTCGAATACACCATCAGCGGGCATGGATATATTGATATCTATGCTGCCGAAAACGTTTTTGGGATCATGGGACCCGCCGATGTCATTACCCTCCAAGTCAGTGTAGGTATTGACGAAGCGGTTGTACCGGGAGAAATAAAGATATATCCGAACCCTGCGAGGGACCAGATCCGTATACTTCTTGACGACCGGCCTTCAAGGGATCTAACCGTTACAATAAAAAATATCCTGGGAGATGTTGTGAAAAGAGAAACATTCGCATCTGGTAACGAAATGATTATAAACCTTTCATCATTGCCCGGCGGCAGCTATTTCGTGATTGTCAGCGGCAAGGAGCACCGGTGGACAGCCCGGTTTATCAAACAACCTTAAAAAATATTTTATATCTTTGAATATCAAATGTTTCACCAAAAGCACCAACGCTATGCACCTTAAAAATCTGCGACTGTTCACCATCATCCTTACCGTAAGTATCCTTGTCAGCTGCCAGCCAGCAGACAGGGAATACCGGGAACAAATCCAGGAACGCCTGGATCAGTATGAAGAATTTGTCCTTACCACTGACCTGACATGGTTAAGTGATCAGGAAAGGGAAATGATCCCTGTCCTGATGGCTGCTGCCGATGTGATTGATGAGATCTTCTGGATCCAGTCTTTTGGTAATAAGGAAAGTCTCAAAGATTACATCGAAGAACCCTATGCCTGGGAATATGCTTTGATAAACTACGGCCCCTGGGGTCGACTGGAAGGGCATACTGCCTTCTATCGCGGGTTTAACGACAAACCGCTGGGAGCCAATTTCTATCCCGCCGATATGGATCGTGAGGAGTTTAACGAGTGGGACGATCCCGACAAAAGGAGTCCTTATACAATGATCCGGCGCACCAACGAAGGAAATCTGGTTTCCATACCCTATGCCGACGCTTTTGCTGAGCAAAATGAAGAGATCGACCGCCTGCTTCAACTGGCCGCCGGCTTAGCAGAGAACGAGGGGCAGGAACGCTACCTGCGTCTTCTGGGACACGCTTTTAAAAACGATGAGTTCCTCACCAGCGACAGAGCCTGGATGGAGATGAAAGACAATAACATTGACTTTATCGCCAGGCCTTTTGATACAGGCGAAGACCGGAAATTTGGCCATAAAAAGGCGCACAGCTCCTATCTGGTTGTTAAGGATCATGAATGGAGCGGCAAGCTGGAGCATTTTGCGGACCTGGTGCCGCAGCTGCAGCAAAGGCTTCCGGTTCCCGAGGCATACCGACAGGAAAGACCGGGTGATGACAGCGAGATCTTTGTTTACGACGCAATATATTACGCAGGCCACTGCAACGCAGGCCCGAAGATCATCGCACTTCACCTGCCCCATGACCCCGATGTCACAGCAGAAACCGGAACCCGGAGCATGCAGCTGAGGAATGTGATGGAAGCTAAATACGAAAGCATCCTGGAGCCCATCGCAGATATCATCATCCATGACGAACAGCGTGATTACGTGAATTTTGACGCTTTTTTCCACCTTACCGCATTTCATGAGATCGCAGGCGGGCTGGGCATATCCCGTACCGTTGACAACCAGGGGTCTGTAAGGGATGCGCTGCGCGAGTATTACGGCGTGATCGATGCCACAAGCACAGACCTGATGGCACTCTTCATGATCAACCAGCTTTATGAGATGGGCGAGTTTACCGAACAGCAAATGAAAGAAGCCTATGTAACATCATTTGCCAGCATCCTTCGCTCCAGCCGCTTTGGAGAAGCCGGAGCCCATGGCATAGCCGGAATGATGCGCTTTAACTTTTTTGCCAGGGAAGAAGCCTTCCTTCGCGACCAGGAAACCAATACCTACAAAGTGGATTTCGAAAAAATGAACGCCGCAGTAGGAAAAATGGTCGAAAAACTAATCCTGCTCCAGGGTGATGGGGACTACCAAGCCGCAGGAGAGATGATCCAACGCGACGGGGGTATGACGGAAACACTACAAAGGGATATAGATCGTATCAACAGGGAAGATATACCTGTGGATGTTTACTTCCGGCAAGGACTTGACCAACTGCACCTGGATTGATCACCAGCGGCCTCAGGCAAAGGCCTGACCAACTGCACATGGATTGATCACCTGCATCCTCAGGCAAAGGCCTGACCAACTGCACCTGGATTGATCACCTGCATCCTCAGGCAAGGACTTGACCAACTGCACCTGGATTGATCACCAGCGGCCTCAGGCAAAGGCCTGAACCAACTGCAACAGGATTGATCAGCACCGGTCTCCGGTAAGGGTTTGTCGAGCATCCGGAGTGATCCGGCAGTATCTTCTTGCAAGTTTTTGACCAACTGTACCCGTATGTACCGGCTTTCTGAGAAGCGAACCGGCATCAGCTACCTGCAATTTACAGGTCCTGCAACATCCCGGCTACTTTTTTATCAATCGGGAACGTAAAGACATCCTCTGAAACCTTTTGTAAGGGGACCCAGCGGCAACGCATGGCCCCTTCTTTTTTTTCCCTGAAGTCAAACGGGCGGACGGATACATCGAGAGCGTCCGGCGCTGTCAGGGCCATCCTGTAATAGATGCTGATCAGCTGACGCCCTTCAGCAAAACGGGCCTCCTGGAAAAAATCAGTCGTGTAAACGTGATCCGTCACATATACATCCTGACCGAGTTCTTCCATGCACTCACGCTTCAGACAGGCCCTGGTGCCTTCGCCATACTCCATGCCCCCACCCGGCAGCTTCGTCATCAGCGTGTCAAACCAATACTCATCACAAACCAGCAAATGACCGTCATGAATAGCAATCCCATATACCCTGATAATGAATGGTTGCTGTTTTAGTGTCATACTTCTTTCTTCTTACTTCCTGACCTCATCCTGATTTTTGTTTACAAAATTGTAAACCTATTTCAGGACGAGACATCTTGCTTTTTACTCCTTACTCCTTACTCCTTACTCCTTACTCCTTACTTCCTTACTTCCTTACTGGCTACAGTCATTTCCCTCTTCCCCGGGGGGCCTTCAGGATGTGAAAGCAAAAATCCAGCCTCCTTCAGCGCCCTTTTAACGCTGCCTTTTGCACAATAAGTGGTTAGTATACCTCCCGGAAGCATAGCTGAGAATAGTTTCTTAAACACTTCCACCGTCCACATTTCCTGCTGAAACTGAGGTGCAAAGGCATCATGTACACCAGGTGAAAATAATTTGCCGGCAAATCGTAATCCTGGATCCTGACCTCCTCTTTTAAAAGAGAGAAATCCGGGGAAATAGCCGCTCTTTCACCTGCTTTAACCGCGTGCATGTAAAGAAATTGTTCGTTAAAACTGCCTTCTGCAACAAAATGCGAATTGCTGACGACCTTGGCCTCATCAATATTCAGCGGGTAAGGCTCCACGGCAACATACTCCACTGCAGCATTCACGCGCACGGCGCGCTCGAGAGTCAGAATCGCATTCAGACCGGTACCAAAACCTACCTCGAGGATACGAATATGCTTACGGTCCTTGGCAATAAGATCAAAGCCATGTTTGAGAAAAACATGACGCGATTCGGTTACCGCGCCATTCGCCGAATGGTAGTGTTCGCCAAGAGCCGGCAAATAGAGCGTATGAGAGCCATCGGCCGTGACAGTGCAATGTCTTGTGTAAAATGCTTCCAACAAAGAATTTTTTCTTCAAAATTAAACAAAAGGCTGTTTATGATCATTACATATTCGTACTTGTTGAAAAAAACGTTGCGCTGACCGGCCGCTATGCGGTGTAGCACGAATTGTATTTGTTACCCCGGCGCGCTTGTACATAAAATGGTTTTACAAGGCTAAATAAATCAACACAATTAGGAACTGAAATGACACAGGCAAAAAAGCTGTTTCCGGGGAGGAGCATCCCGT
>LCWY01000112.1_pt1 | contig 11032 bp, 10 predicted proteins | sample 348741 | NCBI WGS metagenome assembly LCWY01 (sample SAMN03565343, study PRJNA281982) | anaerobic digester metagenome | biome: Anaerobic digester; feature: Alkaline_Metagenome_Assembly_A; material: Alkaline anaerobic digester sludge; isolation source: anaerobic digester run at haloalkaline... | reverse complement strand
CTTGAGGCCATCGCCATTGAAGAATCAAGGACCTCCTACATTATTCTTGATGAAGAAGGTTTTCAGAACCATGCCTTCACCCTTTACTCCGGTGACGATGCCATGATTTCCCTGGGAGGGTTTGAGACAGCCTGAATCAGGTTCTTCAGGGAGTTAAGCTGGAAGAGGTGGGCATCGATCCCAACCTTGTAAGCTATGTAACAGCAGATATTATGATTCAACAGACCTCCCTTTTGGAGGAGGATCTGGATTTTCTCAACCGTCTGATCCCCGGAGTATTTGCGGGACTGATTCTGATTTCCGTCTTTATCTCGGGAACCATGACCTTCCAAAGTGCAACCCAGGAAAAACGGGACAAGATGACGGAGGTGCTTTTGTCATCCCTGACCTCCCGGGACCTGATGCAGGGAAAAATTATCGGATACTTTTTACTCGGGCTTATTCAGGTGGGGGTATGGGCAACTGTTGGATTGCTGGTTGCCACCTACTATTTCGACCTGCCCGTCGTTGAATATCTCTTTGTCAGTGAGCTGCCATTAATGATGCTCTATGCCCTCATCGGATATCTGATGTTCTCGGCACTCTTTGTGAGCATGGGAGCCACCATTAACGATATTTATTCTGCAGGGAATTTCCAGGGGCTGATTATGATTATACCCATGCTTCCCCTCTTTTTCATCGGGGCAATTATTCAAAATCCCCATGGAATCGTGGCAAGGGTGGGGTCATTTTTTCCGCTGTCCACACCGGGAGTCATGCTTTTTCGACTGGTGATGGCATCACGGGTGCCCACAACGGAAATCCTGGCCACTTTGGCAATTTTAGTTGTGACCACCTTGATCATCATGCGTCTGGCCGGTAAGATTTTCAGAACCGCCCTTTTAATGTACGGTAAAAATGCCACTCCCGCAGAAATCTGGCGTTGGGCGCGGCAGAAATAATAAAAAGAAGATCAACATTGGCAATTAATTAACAAAACAGGAAAATATCACTTGAACTTTTTCTAAAATCCTGTAAAATAAGAAGTAGGTCAATATTGATAAATAATTAACTAACTTTTAACCAACCAACAAACCACCTAACCAACAATTGGTGAAGGGAGAGCTCTTAAGTATGCTGAGAATCATTTCCGGATTAAAGGAATCATGGATTATCGTTATACAGATCTCCATCATTCTGTGTCTCTTGTTCTATATCTCCCAGACCAGAGTTGAGGTATCTGAGTGTCGTTGCTGCAAGCCTGAGGTAGAGAATTCACTATCCGCCCGTTAATCATTTCGGGCGGTTTTTTCTTTTTTTGCAGGAGAAACGAAATGGGACGGCGAATCGTAATGAAAGGTGACAATGAATGATAAAGGAGGAAATGATGGAAAATCAACGTGTAAAAAAGATTCATTCTGAGAGCTCCTATAAAAGGAAAATGATGGGGTGGATGGCTCTGGCCTCTCTTTTCACCCTTCTTGTTGTATTCATCAGTGAACTGCGGATCGATCAGTATATGGATCAAATGATTTTCAGTATTTTTGGAGAAAGGACCTACGCAGTGACTCAACTGGCAGTGAGTATTGCCCATACCGAGGTGATTATTGTACTGTCCATCCTGATATCGGCAACACTTCTCATTACAGGTCATCGAACTTGGGCGTTTTTCTATTTCCGTCTGATGTTTTTCGGATGTCTGTTAGGGTATGTGCTGAAGGAAGGGGTTTCACGACCGAGACCCAATGAGCTGATCTCAGTGAATTTGTGGAGAATGGGGACAGAGACCGTCTCCCAAAGTTTTCCCAGCGGCCATGCTATGAAAATTGTTTTTCTGGCAGGATTTCTGGTGCTGTTCTTTGCATTCCTGAGTGAAAAACCGTTTTCTTCCAGGATTCTCGGGATCGGCGGACTGATTGTGCTTCTTGTGGGACTGGGTCAGATTTTAAACGGCCGCCACTATTTCACCGATGTGATTGGCGGCTATTCCTGGGCTTTCGCCTGGGTGTATGTGAATCTTCACTACGAGAGTCTTAAAAAGGACAGAGGAATCCTTAGGACGTTCAGAAAGAGAGGAGAAGGCAGGGATGAAGCGAATACGGGAGTATGGAATCATCATCGGCAATGGAACCCCGGGAAAGCGGAATAAGATCAGTGATCTTTCCGGAGTGACCGTGGGGCATACCACATTAATCAACGGCGATGTGCAGACGGGAGTGACGGCCATCCGTCCTCATCAGGGGAATCTGTTCAAGGAGAAAGTTGTTGCCTCCTGCCATGTCATCAACGGTTTCGGAAAAACCCAGGGACTCTCCCAGATCATGGAGCTGGGTACGATGGAAACCCCTATTCTTCTGACCAACACCTTAAACATCGGCATTGTCTGTGACGGGCTGATTGAATATATGCTGGAGGAGAATCCGGAGATCGGTGTGACCACAGGCACGGTAAACCCGGTGGTGGGGGAATGCAATGACGGTTATCTCAACGACATCCGGGGACGGCACGTGAAAAAGGACCATGTGTTTCAGGCACTGGAACGGACCACGGAGGATTTTCGGGAAGGTGCTGCAGGTGCGGGCAGAGGCATGTCCGCTTATGGATTGAAGGGCGGGATCGGATCCGCATCTAGAGTTCTGGAGCTTCAGGATCACCTCTTTACTGTGGGAGCACTGGTCCTCTCTAATTTCGGAAAGCTGGAAAACTTTACCCTGGAGGGCATAAATATCGGAAAATGGATTGCGGAAAAGCAGAAAAGAAGTGAGAAGGACTTGGAGCCGGCAATCAACGGAAATGACAAAGGTCATCAATCGGAACACAGCGGGGAAAGCGATCATGAAAGAGAGAGAAAAAGCAGCAAAGAAGAAACCACGGAGGACAAGGGCTCAGTAATCATTGTTCTTGCCACCGATGCGCCCCTATCGGACCGGCAGCTGAATCGAATGTGCAGGCGGGCAGTGGTGGGTCTTTCCAGAACCGGTACGGAAATCGGCCACGGAAGCGGAGATTTTGTTATCGCCTTTTCCACTGCGAACCCTGTTCCCCATGAAAGTGTATCAGTTACAAGGGACACGGAACAGCTGGCAGAGGATAAAATGGACAGCTTTTTCAACGCAGCGATCGAAGCCGTGGAGGAAAGTGTCCTCAATTCCATGGTGACGGCTGAGACCACAACGGGACGTTCCGGACATCAAAGAATATCCCTGAGTGAATACCTGAAAGAAGCCGGCTCTGAAGGATTTTTGTACCGGACTGCCAAAGAGGTATCCAAATTGCGCTAAAGAGACATTAGAAAATTAACATGTACATAATAATCCTACAGAAAAGAGGAAAACCAATGCTGAAAAAAATAACGGAACGAGTGTATCTGATGAACCATGTACGGGAGACGGACCGGCCCTCCTTAGGATTGATTGTGGGAGAAAAGGCAAGCTTTGTGGTTGACAGCGGAAACTCCCCGAAGCATGCAGCAGAGTTTTTACAGGAAGCGGAAAAGGTCGCAAAGGGTCCGGTGAAATACGCGGGAATCACCCATCACCACTGGGATCATATCCTTGGAATGGAGGAAATGAATCTTGTCACAGTGGGAAGCAGAAACACCCAAAGGCGTCTGGAGGAGATGAAGGAGGCAAAATGGGATGATGAAACTCTGGACCGGCTGAAGCAGGAGGGAGTGTTCAATGAGTTTACCGTCAATGCCATCAAGGCGGAAATGGGGGAAGAGGAGAGAAAAGACTTTCGGGTATCCACCATGGACATGATCTTCGAAGGAACGCTCACCTTCGATCTTGGAGGCAGCACAGTTGTTATGCTGGAAATGGACGGACCTCACACCGAAGACACCACCCTCATCCATGTGCCTGAAGAAAAGGTGCTTTTTCTCGGAGATTCCATCTACGGATCCCGGAAAAACGGGAAATTCGGTTATGACCGGGAGAAGCTCTTTTCCCTGATCGATGCAATCCGGGCTCTGGATGTGACCCACTACATCGTCTCCCATGAATCCATCCTTGATCAGAAGGAAATGGAGGACTTCTTCGGAGAGCTGGAGCGTGCATCCAATGCAGCAGGCACTTCACCCTCTCCCGAGGAGGGGAAAAAGCAGTTTAAGTTCCTGTACAACCGGGAGCCCGAAGGGGATGAACCTTCTACATCGAATGCTTTTGCAACTGGAACTAGCGGGATATAACAAATCAAGGAGCTGAATGGGAACCTCTTTTAACGGGTAATCATTCAGCTCCTTTTTTACTTATGATTCTTCATCATATAAACCGAAAAGACTGAGAAGCCGCTGCCAGAAGGTCATGGGTTCCGGCTCTTCAATGACACCGTTTTCCTCTTCCGGGGCTCCGATTTCCGGAGTTTTGAAGACAAACTGCACAAGGGAGACGTTGGTGTTTTTCTCAGAGACAAAGGAGACCGGCTCAAAATCCGAATAATCGTACTGGGCCAGCATTCTGTCGATCTCATCCTGAATGGTGGAGGGCAGGGCGCTTACTCCGTCACTGAGCTCTCCCGTTCCCTTCTCCAGCTCATCGGAACCGGCGGCCAGTTCACCCAATCCGTCAGCCAGAGCTTCATAGCCCTGCTGAATTTCCCGCTGTCCCTCAGAAAGCTCCCGTACTCCGTCCATGTAGTCGCTGAGCCCGAAATGGAACCGTTCATAGTTATTGGATAACTGATTCATACCGTCGATCAGCTCACCGATCTGTCCCAGTCCGGCTCCCGATTCAACCAGCTCCAGAATCTCATCGATTCTCTCAGGAAGCTCTTCAAGGAGAAATCCATAGGAATCGATAATGTCGTCGATCTGCTCATCCACACCGGCCATTCCTTTTTGAATCCGATCATAGGTTTCCCTCACATCTCTGGAGGATTCATAATACTCCCGCAGCTGATCCAATGATTCCGTCAGCTCTTCATTTCCTTCCACTGCTTCATAGAGGGGGTCAAGGTCAACCTCTTCGTCGGGCAGGGAGGTGATGGCCTCATCGATCATCTCATTGGCTATTCCATAGCTCTCTCGAAGACCATCAAGGTCAAATTCCCCGGAATTATCCGGAAATTCACTTCCATCAAAGGCTTCCCGGATGAGGAGCAGCACATCGATGAGAGGAGCAAAATCCTCCATATCGGGGATCATGTCAGCCCCTTCATTCAGCTCATCAGAGATCATCTTCAGGCATCGCCGATCTGTCGTGAGGAGCTGACAATCTGTGTGGAATTGTCACTCAGCTCTTCCAACCCGTCGCCGAACTCTGCATTTCCCTCATTCAAAGCCCGGGCTCCCCTGTGGATTTCATGAATCCCCTGATTCAAACCCCGCACCCCTTCGTGAATGCTCCTGATGGCATCGGCCAGGGTCAGGGCCCCGTCCAGAAGATCATCGTCCAGGGGCACATCAAAGACCATGCTGAAGGGCAGGGCACTGAACTGGATCTCCTTCATGGAGAAATCTTTGGCTTCAGCGCTGACGGTGATGGTTGCATCCTCATCAGGGAGGATCGTATGGGTGATAATCCTGTTCCGGCCCGCACTGGCAAAGACACCGTCGGGGGATTCGATCTCCGTAAACTTTTCGGTATCCAGTGTGATCGAGACCTGCATCACATAATACTCATGGAAGACGGGATCAACTGCGTCATTTTTTCTCACATCGATAGTGATCTCCACCTTGCCATCCTCACCTTCAAGATCCTTCGGAGAAATCTTCCTGCCATTCAGCAGATAGGCAAGATCAATATTCCAGGGAAGCTCCCGGTTCTCAAGGGTCCCCTGATAGAAAAACTGCTCCTCCCCGGTACTGACGGTGATCCGGTCCTTCTCCACCTGAATTTCCTCGGAAGAGGTCATGTTGCTGATTTCGGAGTACCTGCCGTAGTCCAGTATAAACCGGTCGGTGAAGCTGTTGACAACGTACACCTCTTCAGGATTCCCGAAAAAATCCAGCAGGCCATAGACCACTTCCTCTTTTTTCGAGGGCTCCCACCGGGGAATCTCTTCGTCGGATCCCGGTCCGTCCCCTGGCTCCTCCAGGGAGGCCAGGTTCAGGTCCTCAGGATCCTTCCTCCGGGAGATGGAGCTGAAGCCCGCAGCAACAAGAGCTGTGGAGATAATCAGTATGATGATGATTGTCATGGGAAGATACTTTTTCATGTTAAAAACTCCTTTTTTCTGTTTGAATCGTCGGTGGGCTGATTTGTCGATTTGGTTTTTGTATTTTGGCAAAACCCGCTTTTATAAGTGGTCCGGTCAATGACCCGGTCGAAGAGGAGAAAAAGGGCCGGCAGAACGAAAACCACCATGGCAAAGGATAAAGCGGTTCCCCGCCCTAAAAGGATTCCAAGTTCGGAGATAATGGGATTCGTCGATGTGACCCCGAGAATGATTCCCGCAAAGGAGAGAATTCCCGCTGAAATCAAAATGGCCACAATGTTCTCCGAGAGGGTCTTGATCATTGCCTTCTTTTTAGGGAGCCTTTTCCGATCGGTCAGATAATTGTTGGTTAAGAGTATTGCATAATCCACCGTTGCTCCAAGCTGGATGGTACTGATAATGAGATATCCCACATAGCTGAGGGGACTGTCGGTGTAATAGGGGAAGGAAAGATTGATCCAAATGGCGGATTCAATGGTGATTACAAGGAACAGGGGGATGGTCAGGGATTTGAATGTCACCAGAATCACGAGAAAGATTCCCGCAACGGCAATGAAATTCACAACCCTTGTATCCGCCTCGATGACTTCCTTCACATCCAGAAGGGAGGCACTTTCCCCTGCAAGATAAAAATCATCATAGTACCCCTCTGCCGTATCCAGGATCCGGTTGACCACCTGAAAGGTTCGATCCCCTTCAGCAGGCAGGTCGAGATACAGAATGATCCGGGAGTAATTGTCGGAATAGAACTGATTCGTCACTTCCTTCGGAGCAAACTCCCTTGGGATTTCCGCACCAACGGAGGTGACATAGGAGATTACCCCTGAAATATGGGGGATGGCTGAAAGCTCATCGGTAAACACCACTTCCGCTCCCGGTTCCGACTTTGGAATCATCAGAACCAATGGGTTGGTGGTGCCGAACTCCTCATTAATCCGTTCCATGTCATCGCCGGCCTGTGTCCCTTCCGCCACATCCCCGGTTCCGTAGAGAAAATCCACTTCCGACCGGGCAAAGTAGCTTGGTATAATCACAAGCATGGCAACAATGAGAAACAGGATACGAACCCGTACAATCCCCCGGCCAAGTTTATTGAACTTCGGGAGAAAATCCCGATGGCCGGTTTTCTCAATCAGCCGGTGGCTAAGCAAAGTCAATGCGGGTAAAAACAGGATCACTGAGAGAAAGCTTAAGGAGATCCCCTTTACCAGATTGAGGCCAAGGTCCGAGCCGATGCCGAAGCGCATAAAAACCAGGGCGGAAAACCCCACGATGGTGGTTGCTGCACTGGCGGCGATGGTTGGAAGCACAATCCTCAAAGACCTGACCATTGCAGGCACGGGCTCCAGCTCTTTTCGCTGATCGTTAAAGGTATGCATCAGAAAAATGGCATAATCCAGGGAGACTGCCAGCTGCAATACGGGACTGACGGTCTGGGTGATAAAGGAGATCTCCCCGATAAAGAGGTTGGTTCCCATATTCATCAGCACCGCAATTCCGATGGTGATGAAATATAAAAATGGCTCGATCCAGGAGCTTGTGGCAATAAACAGGATGATCAGGATCACAGGGAGTAAAATGATCAGTGCGTTGATGACTTCTGTCAGAGCCATATCCTGACTTGCTGCAGTGTTGACCGCATGTCCCGCCACTGCATTCTCTTCACCGATCAGTTCCCGGATTTCACCCACGGCCAGGGATTCCTTCCCCCGTTCCATGGTAATATTCATTAAAGCTGTGCCGTCCCTATAGTAATTTTCCGTGATGGATTCATCCAGAAACTCCAGAGGCGTACTCAGGAGGATCTCCTCACCAAAAATACTATCCAGCCACTCAATGGAGCGGACGCCGTCGATTTCCAGAATCATTTCTTTATATTCCAGGGCCTCTCTGAGGGTGACCTCCTTCAGCATGATTCGTGCATTGGGCAGATCTCCTGCAAATTCATCCTCCATCAGATTAATCGCTTCCGTGGACTGGGTATCCCTGGGGAGGTAATCCGTCATATCATAATTGATGGAAACCCCGGTCATCATAATCCCGCTGAGGGCAGCCAGCAGAAGAAAGGTGATCAGGATAAATTTTCTGTATTTTGTCGTTGTTTGAAAAAGTTTTTCTGTGGTCATTTCAGTCGATTCCTTCCCCCGGGTGATTAATTTAACACAACACAGTGTTGCATTCTTACTTATTAATAAATATAATAGATTTAAGCGGAAAATTCAATGACCAGATCACTGCAATCTGTTACAAATCATACAAAAACACGGAATATGTTGTAAAATCAACAGAAAAGTCATCATTGGAGGGGAAAAAATGGAGGAGAAAAAGGAAAACCGGCGGGTGCAGCTGACGAAGAAAATGGTGAAGGAGAGCTTTATCCGGCTTCTGGAGGAGAAGGAGATTTCCGATATTACCATCAAGGAACTCTGTGAGAAGGCGGACATCAACCGCTCCACCTTCTATGCCCATTACAGCGATCAATACGATCTGATGTGCAAGATTCAAGACGAGCTGATTGAAAACGTGGAGGTCTATCTTACTCCCTATATCCATGATGAGATGGAGGATGTGTCCGTGGAGATTGTGGAGCGGATTTTTGAGTACGTCAGGGAAAACGCACAAATTTGCCGCCTTCTTCTGAGTGAACGGGGAGACCTGAACTTTCAAAAGCGGGTGCTGAATTTGGTCTACGGCAGGTACATCAGCGAGCTTCGAAAAACCCTGGCGCTGAACAGGGAGGATGCGGAGTATGTCTATGCCTACAGTATTACCGGATGCATCGGAGTGATTCAGAAATGGCTCAATGATGATATGAAAAAATCACCGAGATTTATGGCGGAGATTGTGATCAATATGACCCCGGGGGTGCCTCAATGAAAACCGTCGGAATACTAGGAGGGATGGGGCCGGAGGCGACACTGCTTCTCTATGAGCTGATTATTAAAAATACCGGAGCGAAGTCGGATCAGGAGCATATTCCAACCCTGATCTACTCCAACACCCGGATTCCTGACCGCACCGCAGCCATTCTCTCTCAAGGAGAGGATCCGGTGCCCGAGCTGATCAAGGCGGCAAAAGCCCTGGAGGCCGGTGGAGCTGAAATCATCGGGATGCCCTGTAACACCGCCCATTATTATTTCGACGAAGTACAGGGAGCAGTGGAGGTGGAAATGATCAATATGCTGGAGCTTGCCTACCGGAAGGTTCTGGAGGGACAACTGGGAAAAAGGATCGCCCTCTTTGCCACTACGGGAACCATCGCCACGGGAATTTATGATTTCGGAAAACGGCACCCCGGCATCTCCATCGACACACCGGGGGAGGAAGCTCAGAGGATCATTATGAAGACCATTTATGGAGAGGTGAAGGCGGGGAAACGGCCCCTGGACGTGGATGACTATCGGGCTCTGCTACTTCGTGTGGAGGAACAGGGCTTTGAAGGGATCATTTTAGGATGCACCGAGCTTTCCTATCTTCACACCGTTTTCAAATTTCACCAGAATGTGGAGTTTATCAATCCATTGGAGCTCTTGGCCATGGAATTGATTCGAAGAGCAAGGGCAGATACCGGGAAGAGAAAGGAGAATGCAAAATGATTTACTGCTTTGGAGACAGCATCACAAAGGGATCCCCAGGGGTATCCTATCTGAAATATCTCTCCTCACCGAAAGACTGTCAGAACCAGGGGGTGGGCGGTGAAACCGTCAGCGGTCTTACCCTTCGTTTGAAGCAACACATGAAAAAGCACGATGATCCCCACTATATTTTACAGATCGGAACCAACGACATCCTTCTGCCTTATCTGGAAAGGCAGTCCCCCAAGTGGAAAAAACGGCTGACAAACATCAAAAAACGGGGAGGTCGTCCAAGCACCACGGAAATCCAGTTCAATAAGAGCTATCAGGAATTGGTGGATTTGATGAAGAAGCGGAAAAAGAAGATCATCCTGATCAACATTCCCGTTATCGGCGAGGACCTTCAACACTCGAGAAATCGAAAGGTTGAGAAATACAATGGAATCATCCGGGCCATTGCCCAAAAAGAGGGGATTCCTCTCATTGATTATTACGGATGGCAAGGAGAGCAGTTAACGGATCATCAGGAGAAAAAACACTTCTTTATCGGTGAGGACCCCAAGCAGGTGGTCTTCGATGTTTTTCGTACAATGACCGGAGGGGGAAGAAAAAATCTTAGCAGAAAGCGGAACCTTCATCTTACGGTGGATGGAGTCCATTTAAACGATGCAGGAGCCAGGGGCCTTGCCTCCCTGGTGGAGAAGGAAATGACGAAGGTAATGAGATAAAAAAATCACTCAAGGATGAAAGGACTGTTGAAATGAAGCTGAAAATCGAACGAGTTCATGAACATGCAAAACTTCCGAACTATGCCCATGCCACAGACTCGGGACTGGATCTTTATTCTGTGGAGAATGTCATTCTGCAGCCGGGAGAGCGAAGACTCGTGGGGACGGGACTGAGAATTCAGCTGCCTCCCAATACCGAGGCCCAGGTGCGCCCAAAAAGCGGGCTGGCACTGAAAAAGGGCATCACCCTCTTAAACACTCCGGGAACCGTGGATGAAGGGTATCGGGGAGAAGTGGGAGTGATTCTGATCAATTTATCTGAAGAAGCCTATGAAGTGGAAGTGGGGAAGAAAATTGCCCAGATGGTGATTATGCCCGTTTTAAAAGTGGAGGTTGAAGAGGTCGAAAGCCTTGAAGACAGCGACCGGGGCGAGGGCGGGTTCGGATCCACTGGGATTTAGCAAAAGGGAAGAAACCGATGACACCGAAAAGGAGTAGATTTTCTACTCCTTTTTTTTGAGGAAATTCAAAAAAAGTCAACCAATCGGTCATGCATCCCGTAGGAAAGGGTAAGGGTAAAAAATGATGGGGAAG
>LCWY01000111.1_pt1 | contig 11079 bp, 7 predicted proteins | sample 348741 | NCBI WGS metagenome assembly LCWY01 (sample SAMN03565343, study PRJNA281982) | anaerobic digester metagenome | biome: Anaerobic digester; feature: Alkaline_Metagenome_Assembly_A; material: Alkaline anaerobic digester sludge; isolation source: anaerobic digester run at haloalkaline... | reverse complement strand
GTACTTACCTGGCCATTGCCGCGGGTGCCCTTCCGGATCCCCTCGTAAGGGAAAAAGGTTAACACGCTGCCGGGGGTTCCCTGCCCGTCAGCATAATACAAGTGGTAAACCCCGGGATCATCGAAGTTAACGGTCTTTTTGATCATCCGCAGGCCCAGAACACCGGTGTAGAAATCCACGTTGTCCTGCGTGTTTCCGGCAAGCGCAGTTATATGATGTATGCCTGTAATGTTCTTTTTTATTGAAGAGTCCATAGAAATTCACTTTATACATTTACTTATCTATATAACAAAGTGCATCTGTAAAAGTTTTGCAATATATCCACCGGGGGTTTTATGACAGACAATTTTTGTGTTATAATGATCACTGAAACTCGCCATTTTTCGCATTTTGTATATGTAGTCTGCAACCTGTCCTTCGACCATCAAGCAGGTTTAAATTGCAACACCCAATGGAACAACGTATTAACATGGCCAGATCGCGCACAAGCCATGAAAAAACGAACAGCCCCTGATGCGGGGCTGATCGTTTGATCTGTATCTTATGTTCAAGTATTCTACTCCCTTTTTCCCGGGGTTGAAAAAGGCTTCTGCCAGATGTCGTTGGTCTCAAAATTTTGCCTGAGTACCTGTTCGCCTTCGCCAGAGGTAACCATCACATCATCAATGAACATGGCTACTGAGTCGTCAGAAACGCATCCTATCTGGATCCGGACGTCCATGCCGGCATATTCCGAAAGATCGTAGCTGTATACTGTCCAGGAAAGCGGTGGGTTCACCGGCTGGTTTTCGGGGCTGAGCCAGATGGTTTCATCCTCGTGAAGCAACTGGATCACAAAAAGATCGGGCCCGTAGGAATCAGAATAGGACTTGATTGCCAGGGATAATTCATAATTCTCTCCAAGTTCAATTTCCGGGCTGATCATCCAGTCGTCGTTAGGAGGATTCTGGGCGGCGAAGCATGCTGCATATTTCTGACCGTTGTATGGCGCAAACCTTTCGTCGTCATTCACCGGCGGATCCGTCTCGTAAGGGTTAAAGATAATAAACGAGCCTACGTAGCCGCTGTTTGGGAAGGAGGTTGCCGCAAGTCCCCAGGTGGTTGAACCGTCGTTATCGATCTGCTCCCATTCCCCGAATTCAAGGGCAAAGTCATCATATTCCTCAAAGCCATCAAAAAACACTACATCATCTCCTGCTACAGAGAGTGTTTTTGACGTGCTGTCTTCCCCAAATTCATTGATGGCAGTAAGAACCACTTCCATCTCCCCTTCAGTTTCATAAACATGTATTGGGTTTTCTTCGTTGCTTGTGTTTCCATCGCCAAAGTCCCACAGGTATTCATCTGCTTTCTCCGAGCAGTTTTCGAACACCACTTCTTCGCCCACGGTAACACTGGTTGATTCCACTGAAAAGCATGCCACGGGCTTGGGGTCATCGTCCACTACTACAGTTTTTGTAGCTTCATCACTTGCGCCGTCACGAAACACCGTAAGGCTCACCTCGTAGGTGCCGGGTTCCGAAAACCGGTGTGTTTCATGATAGCTGACAGAGGTGGTGCCATCGCCAAAGTCCCAGTAATAGGCAGTGGCATTTTCTGAGCAGTTAACGAACTCCACTTCCTGGTTTTCCACCAGTTGCGTTGTTTCCATTTCGAAGCAGGCTACCGGATCATCTTTTCGTCTTTTTCGCATCCCGGCAAAAAGAGGCCTGCCATAACGAGTAAGCTTACTATGTAATATATTGGTTTCATGTCAATCGTTTTTTGGGTTAATCAATTGTTGTTGAGATGCCGAATTTCTCTTCATAAGCCCTGCTTATGGTTTCATCAAGCCATTGGTAGTGATCGTTTACCTGTTGCTGATCCGGTTCATTCGGATACCATTGCTCCATCAACCGGCGTGTTGCTTCGTACACCTCTCTGTTGACGCTCATCAGCTGTTGAGTAATTCCGGTATTGTCGGCATTGAAGACCTGCACGGCATCGATGTAAAATTGTGTTGAACCACGTGTTGAGGGCACCATGCGCGAATATTTGAGCTCCAGCGCCCAATCGCAGATGGGTGCATGTTCGGTGCCGGGCGCCGTGATTATGGATGGCAGACTTTCCTCCGGTGTGATCCATACCGGCACCGCCACGCTAGCCAGGGGAAACCCCACCATAGCCCACATTGTAGTCAGCTCCGGCGCTTCATCAGGCCTCACTCCCTGTATGAAAACCGAGGAACTGGAGCTGTAGCGGTTGATGCAATCCTGGAAATACATGAATTTTGATTCGCTATCACGAAGGTTTATTGCATTTCTCGCATCCTGTCCGCTGTAGGAGTTATGAACCGAAAGCGCCATGTTTTCAACGAGGTATGGGATAGACAGGTTATTGGTGCCGGATGCACGATAAAACAGCTGCTCGGCCGTTTCGAATCGTATGTAGCCGGAACCTTCGTGGGGCGTTCCGGTAAAGGAAAAATTGCTGCGCACGATGTACCCGTGGGGTGCCACTCGTTTGTCATCCACATCGATCCTGGTATATTCATAATTATCCGTTTCAAAATATGCAGCATTTCCCAGGGCATCCATAACGGCAAAATTGGTTTCCACGCCCCAGGGTTGTGGCCTGTTTAGCAAGAATTGCTCAAAATCGTCAACAGTGGCACATTCTGTCAGGGCATCTCTCATGATGTAACCCGTTTGATGGGGTATGTCGATGGAATCTTCCTCCCATTCTTCCCATAGATTATAGGATGCAGAGTTCATGATGGCAAAACCGGCTTCGTTATGTCCTATCCATACGCGTTCGGGGCCGTCGTCATTTGAATTAATGAGCCCTGCGGCGCGGTATCTTCCCTCATCATAAATGACCACTTTGTTGTCAAGGGTTCCCGTGTCACGGTGTTTCCAGATGATGGGTCTGCCATCCGGTGTATGGTTGCCGCTGATGATGGCGATGGTGCAGGCGTGTGCAGGTGCAAACAAAAAGGAAAATAAAACGACAAATAGGTAGTGTTTTTTCATTGGATGAATTTTTATTGCAATGTTGCCAACGGCTGATGGGTATCTCAACCCGGGCAGCATTGATTCATTAATTTGTTAGTTATAGAATGGGTTTTGTTCAAGCAGAGGGTTTGTTTCCAGCTCGCTCAACGGAATTGGCAGGATGAGGTTGCCTGCGTCAAACGGGTGTCCGGCGATGTTCTCCTGCCATCTTTTGAGGTCATGCAGGCGGTGTCCTTCCCAGCACAACTCCAGGTAACGCTCCATCCTTATGTCTTCAAGGCTGGCCTCACTTAACAAGGGTGCATCCGCGCGTTCCCGGATCAGATTGATGTCCTCAAGCGGCAAGGCGTCACCAACCATCTGACCTCCGGTAGTTTCAAGCATGGCATTGGCTTCAGCCCGGATAAGGTACATCTCTGCCATCCGCACCAGTGGGATCACGGTATAGTAGTGCGCCCATTTGGCGGTATTGATGCCGCCGTTACGGATAGCGCCCACACCGATATAATACATGTTCGTGATATTTTCGTGGGTATAGCCAGGGTGGGTATCTTCCTGCAGCTGCCCCCTGCGATCGTCTGCATCAAACAAGTCAAGGAACTCAGAAGTAAACTCATAATCACCCCTTCCGAGGCCGTTCAGGCTGCCGTAGCGTTCCATAAGCCAGATGGTGTTGCTGGTCAGGCTGTTTTGCAGGGTAAAGATGTCTTCTGAAGAGATCTCAGTGTTATTAAAAGCAGCCATAGGCGTTGCATGCAGCTGAAAGCTGCCGGTTGTTATGACGCGGTTTGCCTCTTCTGCTGCTGTCTGGAAATTGGACATCTGCAGGTAAACCCTTGCCAAAACGGCACTGGCTGCATAACTGGTGGCAAAGACACCGTTGGAGGAGGGTAGCAGGTCCCTGGCTTCCATAAGGTCACCGATCACTTGCGCGTAGCATTCTTCGACAGTGTTACGTGACACGGGAACAGCATCTTCAGCGGATTGCGTAGGTAAGAGCACCAATGGAACCCCGGGCTGGGTGTTGTCCTGCCCGGGGACATATGGAAGCCCCCACAGGCGCGTAAGCTCAAAATACGTTATGCCTCTCAGGAAGAGCGCTTCGCCCCTGATGCGATCCTGGTCCTGCTCGTCCAAAATGCTGATCGCACTTAGCACATTGTTAACTGTATTGATAAGTGCATAGGCACGTATCCATGAAGATTCCACATAGGAGTTATTCGCATTGATGGTTTTTTCAATCATCTCCTGCGGCTGGCGATGCGATCCTACGTGTTGCATATGGCCGTCGCAGCCAGCAGCTCCGCATATTCGTTAAACTGGCTGCCAAAAAGCCAGCGCGAACGGGCTTCAAGGTATGCACCTACCATTGTTGATTTAATATTTTCAGGTGTCGATAATGCCTCGTCAGCATCTATCGACTGTTGTGGCTGAATGTCCAGAAAATCGTCGCATGAGATCCATATAAATGCCAGTAAGAGGATCATGCCAAATCGGAGTGTATTTTTTGTTCTCATTTGTTTCATGTGTTTATATTTTTTCAACTAATTGTCATCGAGGTGTTTATGCTCTTGTCAAAAGTTCAGGGGTTGTGTTGCAACTGTCCAAATGTCGAAATGTCGAAATGTCGAAACGTCCCAATAATCATCCCCCTGTGTGTCAAATCCTGTCATGGGCGTTTGGCTTCGCCAAGCTCGCAAGAGCTCGGTTCATCTGTTTTTGTGGTTCGTACAGGGAAAAAGTCTGGCACCATTGCATTAAAATGACAGATCTATGCCAAAAAGTACGGATCGCACCTGCGGCGTCGTATAGAAGTCAATGCCCATTACCACATTGGCAGCCTGTGCAGACGTTCCCGTGCCAAGACTGTTAACTTCAGGGTCGTAACCTGGATAATCTGTCAGGGTAAAAAGGTTGTAACCCGACACATACACTCTTGCTTCCCGGAAGCCTGCCCTGGAGATCAGGTCAAAAGGCAGGCTGTAGCCGAGCGTCAGGCTGCGCAGCCTGAGGTAAGAGCCGTCATACAGGTATCGCGATGAGTGTTGAGAGCCGTTTCGTTCTCCATACCTTGCCTGGGGCACATCGGTTATATCTCCGGGTTGCTGCCAGCGGTCAAGCTGATCCCTTGTCTGATTATCCCACCATTCGGCGTTTGAACTCTGGTATCGCCCGCCTGAGAGATACACATTATTCCCATAAACAAAATTGAGCAATATGTTAAGGTCGAAAGCTCCGTATCTGAGATTATTTGTCAACCCGCCCACAAAATCAGGGTTTGGTGAGCCTACAATAACCCTTTGTGCTTCGTTGTAATTTGTGGTGGTCTGACCGGTTCCATCATTTTTATAGAAAAGGGCATCTCCGGTCATAGGGTGCACACCGGCATATTCGGGCATCTTAAAGACACCTATTTCCTCGCCTTCAATAACATAATTCACTCCATATGCTATTTCAGGGCCGTCGATATTTACCACTTCGTTACGGTTAAAGCTGATGTTGAAATCTGTTCTCCAGCTAAGCTCACCGCGCAGGTTATGGCTGCGAACGGAAAACTCCCATCCATAATTTTTCATTTCTCCTACGTTTCTGGTCACGGAGGTATAACCGCTGGTGGCCGGCAAGGAACGCCTCAGAAGGAGATCTTCGGTGTTTTTGTGATAATAATCTACCTGGGCGGATATCCTGTCATTGAGAAATGAAAAGTCCAGGCCCACATCAACCTGAGCGGTAGACTCCCAGCGCAACCCGGGGCTCCTGAGCTGAGAGGGGAGCAATGCCGGATAACCGGGATATGTAACACCCTGGAAAAGGCCCATGGCCTCGTAATTACCAATGTCTGAATTCCCTGTAAGACCATAGCTGGCGCGAAGCTTGAGGAAACTTAAAAATCCGGTATCTTCCATGAAAGACTCATCGCTAATGATCCAGGCTCCCGAAACAGAGGGGAAGAAGCCGTAGCGGTTGTCGGCGCCAAAACGGGATGAACCGTCGACACGGGCGCTAAGGCCAAAAATATAGCGATCCCGGTACTTGTAATTGGCGCGCGAGAAATAGGAAAGATAGCTGTGTCCCTCTCCCCAGCCGTTATAGCCGGTAATCTCTGCGGCACTGCTCAGGTTTTTAAAGTCATCTGTGGGGAAGCCCCTTCCTTCAAGGAAGTTCCCCTCGGCAGTATTCTTTTGTGCTGCCATACCCAACACCAAGTCAAGATCATGGTTGTCGCCAATTCTCTGGCTGTAGGAAAAGTAGTTGTTTATGTTGTAATTAAGAACATTTACGTTACGTTTCTCCGCAAGCCCGTTGGGACTTCCCCAGTTTGTGCGACGTCCGTAAAAGTTTGTTTCGGTTTGATTCAGTATGTCGGTGCCTGCTTCGGTTCTGAAGGAGAGGTTGTCTAAAATCGAATAGTCGGCATAGGCATTGATAAAAGTGCGATATACGGTAGACACATTCGAGGCGTCCCTGTAATCTATCAGCGAGTTATAGTATACTGTTCTGGTGTTATACTCTCCTGTTTCGGGGTCCATAACAGGCTGAACGGGTGTTTGTGCCACAAGCTGCATGGGGTTTGCCCAGGCATTATCGTGAGCTACCCTGTTGGTAACGTTTCGCACAAAGTTGGTACTCATCCCAAAGCTAAAGTTGTCGCCTACAGACTGGTCGAGGTTTAACCGGGCACTTATACGCTCCATGTCGTTGCCGATTATGATGCCGTCCTGATCGTCGTATGTGACCCCGGCGTAGAACCGGGTTGTCTCGCTGCCGCCGCTTGCCGAGAAGCTCATTCTGTTCTGCAGGCCTGTTTGCAGGGCCTGGCTTTGCCAATCTTCATCATGGCCATCACGCCAACCGGGTATATACATGTCTTTCAGCTCGTCGGGGGTGCGGCCGCCGATAAGGCCATCCTCGCCGGCAGTATAGGCGAGTGCTTCGCCCATAAGCTCCAGGTACTCTTCTGCGTTGAGCCACTCTCTGAGGTTCGCTGCCTGATTCACACCGCTGGACATGTTGACATTAAATTGCACATCGCCTTCAGCACCCCGCTTTGTGGTAATAAGGACCACCCCGTTAGAGGCTCGCGAGCCATATATGGCAGCCGCAGAGGCATCTTTCAGGATCTCAATAGACGCAATATCGTTAGGGTTGATATCGGCAAGCGGGCTGGTGGGGTGATTGCCAGGCGACGTCTGTGTTTCGGAGGTCACCGGCATCCCATCGATAACATAGAGTGGCTGGTTGCTGGCGGATACGGAGGATGCACCCCGGATCCTTATGGTAACAGCTTCGCCCAGGCGACCGCTACCCTGGCCTACAAAAACGCCCGCTGTCTGCCCGGCCAGCGCCGTCTCAAAAGTGGGTGCCGGAACAGCCGACAATTCTTCCGCGCTTATACTGCCTATGGAACCTGTCAAATCTCTCCTGATCTGTGTGCCATAACCCACTACAACAACCTCATCCAGGCCAATCCGGGCACTTTCCATGGCCACATTTATCTCCGTTTGATCTTCCAGCAGCACTTCCACTGTTTCCATTCCCATGAGCGAGAACACCAGGACACCCTCCATCCGGGGTATGTCGAGACTGTAATGCCCGTCAAGATCAGTTACAGTGCCAATGGTGCTGTCTTTTATATAGACACTGACACCAGGCATCGGCATGTTGTCATTGGCATCGGTCACCCTCCCTGTGATCGTATGGGTTTGCTCCTCCTCATGGGAAAGCCCGGTGTCTGCAGGCACTGCGGGAGCGGACTCAAGGACAATGTAGTTGTCATGGTACGAGTAAATGAAGCCCAGGTCTTTAGCAAGAAGATCGAGGGCATCCTCCAGGTATATATCACCTACTTGCATGTCTACCTGCTGCTGATCGTCCAGCACTTTGTTGCTGTAGAAAAAGATAAGGCCGGTCTGATCCGAGATGGCGTCAAAGACCTCTCCTACCGGCACCTGATTGAGGTTCAGGTGTACGCTGAAATTCTGGGAAAACACCCCGGCATTCGATTGCAGAACACCAAGGCACATAAGAAGGATAAAAATCTTCATGGTTCTCCATTTGAATTGGCTTTTCCTGACAAACAGCGGAATTGCCTGTGGTAAGGTTTTTTTCATACTTTTGTGGTTAAGGGTTCATATGATTAGCCGGCTCATGCTTCGACCCATTTCCGGCTGATTTTCGAATTCCGGGCCGGAAAACACTTCCCTGTTTTCGCCGGCTTTTTATGTGGTGTTGCTTCTTTTATTCTGCCAACCTGATTCTAAGAGTGTCTCTATCGACAGCTATACTGACAGGTGCTGACATTTCGATCAGGGTAACAAGGTATTCCACAGGCCTGTCCTTTTCCATTGCCCCGGTGAGGCGAATACCTGCAGCACCGGAATCAACCACATCAACATCAACATTATACCAGCGCTGCATCCTCCTGGCCAGCTCACCAATTTCAGTGTTTCTGAACCTGAACATCCCATCAACCCAGGAAGTATACAGGTCAACATCCACTTCAAGCAATTCAATGGAATCTTTTCCGTGCCCGACACGTGCTTGCTGGCCCGGCCTGACATCAACAGCCGGCATATCCCCGGTGGAAACGCTTATACTTCCCGAGACTACCGTCGCCTCAGCCACGTCCGCCGGATAGTTTTGGATATTGAAAGTTGTTCCTGTAACCGAAATAAGCATGTCGGGAGTTTGCACAACGAAGGGACGGTCCGGATCAGGTATCACATCAAAATAAGCCTCACCCCTGAGGGATATTTTCCGTTTGCCGGTGTCGAACAAGGTGGGATAATCAAGTTGCGAATCAGAGTTTATCCATACGGTGGAGCCATCGGATAACACCAGCTGATACTCCCCGCCACGGGGCACAATAAGGCTGTGCATTACCGAAGCAGAGGCATCTGCAAGCCGGATGCGGTCAGACTGATCCTGATGTATCCTTACCCCTTCATCCTCAAAGAACTGGCCCGTGGTATGATCATCCAACACCAGAGACTCGCCCGATGACAAAACAAGTGTGGCACTGGAAGAGCGGGCAGCAGAAAGCATTTCTGCATGCATACCGGCCTCCTGCGCTCTCTGATCCGAAAGCTGGAAATACAAAAAGCCCATACCTATAATAAAAGGCAAAACGATTGCAGCATACCTAAGCACTCTTTTCATGACTGAAGCAGAGCGGGTTCGGGTATGCGCCATTCTCTTCTCAAGGTCAAACCATGCAGCATCCTTACCGATGTCTTTCATTTTGCCCAGGAACCTGGCCTGCCTTATGATCTCAGAATGTTTTGCAGCTTCCTCCTGCTTTTCGGGATGGCTTTGCAAATAATGGTCCAGGGCTTCTTTTTCCGCTTGCGAAGCCTGGCCTGTTTCGCGGCTAACTATGAGCCGGATGATATCCGGAGGGAGAAAAGATTGGTCTTTCATACACTAATCAGACAAGGAATTCATCAAAAAGGGTGACAAAAAAGATAAAAATCAACTTCTCAATTCCTTTCTGATTTTTTGCATGGCCCTGCAAAGGTGAGTTTTAACGGTATTTACAGAAAGATTTAGTTCAGATGCAGCGTCTTTATAGGATTTTTCATGCAGAACCACCAGCTGAAATACTTTGTAGCCTTTGGCAGGGAGCTTCTCTATAGCTTTTCGCAGTGCATCCAGGTCTTCATCCTCAGGGAAGTGCCCGTAATCGGAAGGATCATCAGGAATGGCAATATCATCTATGTGGATGTGGGTTTTTATTTTATTTTTTTTCAGATGATTAATGCATGCATTTCTCACGCAGGTATAAAGATAGGCGCGCAAAGATGAAGTAATGGTAAGTATGGCTCCTTCATTCCAGCATTTAACAAACACATCCTGCACGATGTCCTCGGCCACCGGCATGTTGCTGGTGAAACTGTCTGCATAAAGGCACAAAGCATGATAATACTTATCAAAAGCGGCTTTTATGCCCTTATGTTTGTCCTTGCTGTATAAGCTGATGATTTCCTTATCCGGCGGAGCCATGGAAACCAAAGATAAATCAAAAATACATATTAGCCTGCTTTAAACAGGATGTACTTCCCCAAAAGGAAAAAGTAGCTCATTTTTGGGGGACTACACTATACAGGATGTATTTCCAGAAAGAAAAAAGCCGCGCTTCCCGGGGGCTGTATGATTCATGATAAAGGTCAGAAGGAAAGGTTAATCAAAAAATTGCTGATAGTGCGCGAACAGGTTTTGAATGGTTTGCACGTAGGTTACGGGCTCAATTCCTGAAGCATACCCAAACCTCACTTCCTCCCTGTTATAATACTCGGGATTTGATTTTTTCAGCATGTACTCTTCTACATGGCCAAACCACCGGTCGGGGTCACCGCCGTGAACTTCAGCGAGCCTCCGGGCATCCTGCACATGTCCATGGCCCACGTTGTAGGATGCCATCACAAAAAATCTTCTTTCGCCTTCATCAGCAATATGGTTTTTCCAGTAGTCTTCCAGCCAGCGGATAAACCTCACGCCTGCTTCTATGTTCTGTACTGGGTCCCAGGGATCGCTTGCGCCGAATTCCCTGGCGGTGGCAGGCATGAGCTGCATGAGTCCCTGCGCGCCCGCCCAGCTTCTGGCCGCCGGATCAAAACGGCTTTCGCGAAACATCAGGGCAGCCAGCAAACGCCAGTCCCATCCGATCAAAGGGGCTTGTTGCTGCAAAAGGCTGTCGTATGGAGAGATGTTGCCGCCTCCTATCGGGAAAAACTCGCTGCTGTAGCGAGAACGAAAAGCACGTCGGTTTTCAAAATATTTATTATAAATGACATAATAATCCGCATGATTTTGCATCTCAGAAAGCCAGGCATTAAGAGTGTCCAGCAGCATTTCAGAGGAGTGCCGCACCGCCCAGGCTGTTTGTTGTGGTAAGCTCACTGCGGTGCTGACATCAAGGTCCTGGTAGAATGCAGCCTGAATTCCTGCGATGTTTTCGTCGGCAACGGTGTAATCAATTTCATGAAGAGCCACTTTTTCAATCAACTGTTCTGTAATAACACCCTGTTGAGCCTCTTTGACATGTATTTCGGCTCCAATTTCCCTCGAAAGGTTCTCCAATCGTTCC
>LCWY01000109.1_pt1 | contig 11360 bp, 9 predicted proteins | sample 348741 | NCBI WGS metagenome assembly LCWY01 (sample SAMN03565343, study PRJNA281982) | anaerobic digester metagenome | biome: Anaerobic digester; feature: Alkaline_Metagenome_Assembly_A; material: Alkaline anaerobic digester sludge; isolation source: anaerobic digester run at haloalkaline... | reverse complement strand
AATAGCCAATAGCCAATAGCCTTCTTGTGGTTACCTCTCAGTATTCACAATAGATTATACAAATGTAGGTATTTTCATATTATATACCCACACATTCACACAGAATCTTGCCATTCTAATCCTCTGCGAGGCTGCACCCAACTTTTTGTATCTTTGTCGTATGGAAAGAAGACACGCGCAGCAGATATGTCATCCCGGTGTGGTTGAGCGGATAGAGGGCAGTGAATTGCTCGTAAAGATTGAGTCACAGGCAGCCTGTGGAAAATGTCAGGCGAAGAGTTATTGCGGCATGGGTGAATCCGCAGAAAAGGCTATCGGTGTTGATCTTCGTGATAATTCTTCCGGTTGGCGCCCTCAGGATTTTTATCCCGGTCAGCCTGTCGAGGTAATTCTCTCGCGTGCCCTCGGTTACAGGGCCCTTTTCATGGGTTACCTGCTTCCATTCCTGATTCTTGTGGCAAGCCTTATCCTTATGTTTTATACAACCGGCAATGAGGGGCTGTCTGCCTTGGTGGCCGTATTGTTGATGGCGCCTTATTATGGCCTGCTTTATCGTTACCGGCACAAACTCCGGCAAACCTTCCGTTTTTCTGTCAGGCCCATACGGGAATGACGAAAGGACAAAAGGACAAAAGGACAAAAGGACAAAATGTCGAAGTATCCTTAACCTTAATCTTAATCTTAACCTTAGCCTTAACCTTAGCCTTTACCCCGCAGCCTTAAAACCTCCTGACTGCATTCTTCCTGCCAAATCCTGCACACTTCTTATTTCCTGCTGGCATCGTCCGGTGTCTCCTGCATTGCTCCCGTGTGCTGGTTGTTGCTGCATCATTATTATAGAAAAGAAATTTAGAGCAATTCTAAACAAGTTTCTATATGTCTGATTATCAGTATGCGTTTTCGTCATGCATCGTCTTGGATTTTGTAAGATGCAGGTAATCAGTGTACTTGAATGGTGTAAAAATGGCTTTTCAGACACCTTGGTTTTCATTTAGTTTTCTATTTTTGCCCATTGTTGGGTGATATTCACTTAACAACACTCAGAAATGAGGATGAGAAAAATATTCATTCACTAACAAAATATATAGCAGTGAACGAACTATTCAATGAGATCACAGTCCTTTCCGTCGTTTCGCTAGGTGCTATTGGTGGTGTGGCAGCCATTGTCCTATTCCTGGTGGCACAGAAGTTTAAAGTTATTGAAGATCCCCGTATTGATGAAGTGGAAGATCTGCTCCCCGGAGCCAACTGCGGGGGATGCGGATTGGCAGGTTGCCGTGCTCTTGCTGAGGCTATTGTTAGAGCAGAAAGCCTTGAAGGGTTCAATTGCCCGCCGGGCGGCAGTGAGGTGATGCAGGATATCGCAGAGGCCATGGGCTGGGAGGCAAGTGAGTCAACCCCTATGATTGCGGTCCTTCGGTGCAACGGCACCCGGGAGTTTGCGCCGCCCAAAGTAAAATATGAAGGAGCGATGACCTGTGCCTTTGCACATAACCTGTTTGCAGGTGAAGGAGGCTGCCCGTTCGGGTGCCTGGGTTGCGGCGACTGTGTGGAAGCATGTGACTTTGATGCCATGTACATGGATAAGGATACCAACCTTCCTGTAATACTTGATGATAAGTGTGTAGCCTGCGAAGCCTGTGTGAAGGAATGCCCGAGAGACATAATCGAAATGCGGAAAAAAGGGAAAAAGAACCGGCGCATATTCGTATCCTGCATCAATAAGGAAAAGGGTGGGGTAGCCCGTAAAAACTGTAAAGTGGCATGCATCGGCTGCGGGAAATGCGTAAAAGAGTGCAAATTTGACGCCATCACCCTGGAAAATAACCTGGCATATATCGACTTTGAAAAATGTACCCTATGTCGCAAATGCCCGCCTGTATGCCCAACGAATGCTATCCATGAACTGAATTTCCCGGAGAGGAAAAAGAAAGTGGAAAAAGAAGCAAAAACCGAATAATTTGTAAACCTGAAGATCCGATATTCGATGCGAGCATTGAAAACTTTTACCATGGGGGGTGTTCACCCTCCGGAGAACAAATTAGCGGAAAAACAGGCCATTGAGCGGCTTGAACCGCCCAAAAGCGTTGCCATACCTTTGGCGCAGCACCTGGGTGTGCCTGCAGAGCCCGTCGTATCCAGGGGAGACCAGGTGAAAACCGGTCAGCTGATAGCTAAAGGGGAAGCCTTTATCTCTGCCCATATCCATTCATCTGTTTCCGGAAAGGTTAAAAAGATCGATGCGGTGACTGATGCCTCCGGGTATCGTAAAAAGGCCATCATTATCGATGTGGAGGGAGATGAGTGGGAAGAGGGTATTGACAGGGATGAAGGCTTGCAGAAGCAATGCGACCTGGATGCCAAAGAAATACTTGAGAAGGTCCATAATGCCGGGATTGTTGGCCTGGGTGGCGCCACCTTCCCTTCCCACGTAAAACTCAATGTGCCCAGAGGGAAAAAGGCCGAATACCTGATCATAAACGGTGTTGAGTGCGAGCCTTGTCTTACGGCCGACCACCGCCTGATGCTCGAGAAAGGCGAAGAGATCCTGGTAGGCGTACAACTGCAGATGAAAGCGCTGGGTGTGAAAAAAGCCATTGTCGGAATTGAGCAAAACAAGCCGGATGCCATACAACATTTCACCAAACTTGCAAAGGATTACGAGGGAATCAGTGTGCAGGCCCTTGAGGTAAAATACCCGCAGGTGCAGAAAAACAGCTGATCAAGGCATTGATCAACAGGGAAGTGCCCTCCGGAAAGCTGCCCATAGAGGTGGGTTGTGTGGTGCACAATGTCGGAACTGCATTTGCTGTCTACGAAGCTGTACAGAAAAATAAGCCACTCATTGACCGCGTGGTAACGGTGTCGGGCAGCTCAGTAAAAAAGCCGTCCAATTTTATGGTACGCATCGGCACACCTGTTTCTGCACTGATAGAAGCTGCGGGAGGCTTGCCGGAAGACACCGGTAAGGTGATCAACGGGGGGCCGATGATGGGCAAAGCCTTAAATGACCTGGAAGTACCTGTTACAAAAGGGACTTCCGGTATCCTGATCTTTACCGAAAATGAAGCTTCCAGGCCTGTGGAACAAAACTGCATCCGGTGTGCCAGGTGTGTGACCATCTGCCCGATGGGGCTGGAACCTTATTTGCTTGCCCCGCTTGCCGAAAAGCAACGCCTGGAAGAGTGCGAGGATGAACGTATCATGGATTGCATGGAATGCGGTTCATGCCTGTATATTTGTCCGTCGGCCAAGCCGCTGCTGGATCATATACGGGTTGGGAAAACACGTGTTGGCAAGATGATACGGGAACGAAGCGCCTAAACGGTAAGAGGTTTTGAGGTTAAGGATATTATGACATTTCGACATTTCGACATTTTGACAGTTGCAACACAACCCCTGAACTTTTGACAAGAACATAAATACCTCAATAACAATTAGTTGAACAAAGATAAACAGATGAAAGTATTAACCGTATCGGGATCACCCCATTACCATGCAAAGGAATCGGTAAGCAGTCTGATGTATGGCGTGATTTTCTCGCTGATACCCGCCATGCTGGTGTCGTTTTACTTTTTTGGACTTCCGGCCATACTGATTACGCTGACAGCGGTTGTTTCCTGCATGTTCTTTGAATTTATCATTCAGAAGTACCTGATTAAAGGGCCCATTACCATATTTGACGGCTCTGCCATCATCACCGGTGTGCTGCTGGCTTTTAATGTGCCGGCCAATTTGCCACTGGGTTTGATGGTGATTGGCTCAGCTGTTGCGATCGGAATGGGCAAGATGACATTTGGAGGACTGGGCAAAAACCCTTTTAATCCGGCTTTGGTTGGAAGGGTGTTTCTTATGATCTCTTTCCCGGTGCAGATGACAATGTATCCCGAGCCCTCTGCTTTTACAACACAACTCACAGATGTTCTTACCGGACCCACCCCCCTTACTGCGCTAAAAGACGGAGTTACACAGGGCGTGCCGGTATCCGAGATAATGGCTCAACTGCCTGACTACGGCCGGCTGCTTCTGGGCAATATGGGGGGATCAGTCGGTGAGGTTTCTGCTATCGCCATCCTTTTAGGAGGAATATACATGTTGATAAAAAAGATCATCAGCTGGCATATCCCTGTGGCTTTCATCGGGTCTGCAGCTCTTTTCGCTGCGCTTTTCTGGCTGATCAATCCGGAAGTATATCCGGATCCTGTATTCCAGATACTTACCGGTGGCCTGATGCTGGGTGCCATCTATATGGCAACGGATTATACCACCAGCCCAATGGCGCCCTGGGGTATGATCATCTTTGGTGTGGGGTGCGGACTGCTGACTATGATCATACGGTTCTTCGGAGCTTACCCGGAAGGGGTGGCATTTTCCATTTTGATTATGAACGCATTCGTACCACTTATTAATCGTGGGCTCAAACCCAAAAGATTCGGGGAGGAGGTAAACAATGGCTAAAAAAGAATCTACATTCGCCAATATGGTGCTGACCCTGATCATCGTAGCTGCGGCAGCATCCTTTACACTTGCAACCGTTTATAACCTTACTAAAGAGCCTATTGAAAGGGCCCGGGAAGCAGCACGGCAGGCTGCCATCAGCCGGGTATTGCCCGAATTTGACGAATTGGTCGAAAAAAAATTCATGCCTCCCACGGGAAGGGACTCCCTGCAATTTAATATTGGCTACAAAGACGGTGAACTGGTTGGTGTTGCCGTTGCCACATATACAGGAATGGGCTATAGCGGTGTGATCCGGGCAATGGTCGGATTTGAACCCGACGGAACGATTATCGATGTCGTTCATCTTGAGCATGCTGAGACACCCGGCCTGGGCGACAAAATCGAAAAAGACAAATCCGACTGGAGTGACCAGTTCCAGGGTTTTGACCCACGGGAAAAAACCCTTAAAGTAGATGTCGATAATGGAGATGTTGACAACATTACAGCTGCCACCATCACGGCACGTGCATACTGCGATGCCATCGACAGGGCTTACCAGACCTTTAAGGAAAACCACTCCGCCATCATAAACACGGAAAAGGAATAAAGTATGGGACAATTACAGAATTTTACCAAAGGCTTTGTAAAGGACAACCCGGTATTCGTGCTACTACTGGGCTTGTGTCCCGCCCTCGGTGTTACCACATCTGCTTTTAACGGCCTTGGAATGGGCCTTGCCACCACTTTTGTGCTGGTGTCCTCCAACATTGTGGTATCCCTGATCAAAAATTTTATCCCCTCTAAGGTGCGTATCCCCTCGTATATTGTGGTGATAGCATCATTTGTTACCATCACCGAACTGGTAATGGAAGCCTTTATACCGGCACTGTTCGAATCGCTGGGACTGTTTATTCCGCTTATTGTTGTAAACTGTCTCGTGATGGGCCGTGCCGAAGCTTTTGCCAGCAAAAACAATACCTTCAGCTCCATTATTGATGGCCTTGGCATGGGGCTGGGCTTTGCCTTTGCGCTGACAATGCTCGGCGGACTGAGAGAGGTTCTCGGCACCGGTGAGATCTTCGGGCTCTCACTATATGCAGGCGATGGGATGCTGGTATTCGTGCTCGCACCCGGTGCCTTCATCGGATTAGGCTACCTGGTGGCCCTCAATAATATTGTGAAAAAGAAACTCTATTAAAGCTTCACACCATGGAATATATCATCATTATCATAGGAGCCGTTTTTGTAAACAACATCGTGCTTGCCCAGTTCCTTGGGATATGCCCCTACCTTGGGGTCTCTGCCAGGGTGTCTACGTCCATTGGTATGTCGGGAGCCGTTATGTTTGTGATGACCCTCGCCACATTGGTTACCTTCCTTATCTATAACTATATCCTCACCCCGTTCGAGATCACCTATCTGCAAACCATTTCTTACATTCTGGTAGTGGCCTCGCTGGTGCAGATGGTAGAGATCATCCTGAAAAAAGTCAGCCCGGCACTCTATCAGGCTCTCGGTATCTTTTTGCCGCTTATCGTTACCAACTGTGCCATCCTTGGTGTGACGATCCTGGCCGTGAGAGAAGACTATGGTTTTCACCTGCTTGAAGCTGTGGTGTTTTCCATTGGTCACGCCCTGGCTTCGCCCTTACCATCATCCTCTTTGCAGGTATTCGTGAGCACCTCGACCTTGTCGACGTACCCAAAGGCATGCGCGGAGCACCGGCAGCACTCGTAGTAGCAGGTATACTCGCCCTGGCATTCATGGGATTTGCCAACCTGGTTTAAGGGGTTAATTTTGTTGACATTCGTCATTCCAAATCCATTCGCTTTGCTCACACGTTTTGCTCAGAACTGGCTCCGCGAGGAATCTGTTGTCTGCACCAAATATAACTGGTAAGCGTGTTAAGGAGATATGGGGATAAAGATGTTTAAAGTTTAATGTTTGAAGCTGAGCGGCAGCGAATTCCCGGGAATTTTTGATTCGGGATTTGATGTTGCCCGAGGTGCTTCTGAAGGGCTGTGTGTGTTGAGGTGTTGCTGGGTTAATGGGTTAAACTGCCTGCTACCTGCTTTTTACTTTATGGGTTCTTTGATTAAGCCTACCGGGTTCCACCATGCCGGCATCATGGGCAGGAACGCCGCAATAGCTCACCTGGCGGGATATCGTGAAAGTGCCCATCCCGGAAGGCAATCCGCCCGCCCTTGATCACGATCTCTGCTTTTCCGGTGGTTTTCATGCCCTCATAGATGTTAAAATCACTGTGCTGAAAATGCGTCCTGGCAGAGATCACGCCTGTTTTGCGGGGATCCCAGATCACCAGGTCGGCATCGCTGCCTTCAGCAACAACCCCCTTGCGTGGATACAGGCCAAATATTCTGGCCGCATTGGTTGCGCTCAGATTCACAAAATCACTGCCACTCAGGTGGCCTTTTTGCACGCCAAACGTGTATAACAGGGCCATCCTGTGCTCAACGCCACCTGCGCCATTGGCGATCTTGCGGAAATCTTCCAGCCCCTGTTTCTTTTGTGACATAAAAAACGGGCAATGGTCGGTGGCAACGACCTGCAAGGTTCCATCCTCAAGTCCCCCCATCAGCGCCTCACGGTCCTTTTCCTTACGCAACGGAGGGCTTAGCACATAGGGTGCAGCCTCTGAAAACGGTGCCTCATAAACACTGTCCTCTAAAAGGAGATGATGTATACAGGCTTCGCCAAAAACTTCCTGGCCATCCTGTTGTGCCTCGCGAATATGTTTCACCGAGCTGGCAGCAGACACATGCACGACATATAATTTGCATCCGGTTTTTTTTGCTGTCTCAATGGCTGTTTTTACCGCATCGCTTTCGGTGTGGGGTGGCCTGCTTTTCGGATGCGCCGCCGGGCTTGTTTGTCCGCTTTCTGCCAATTGCCGGCGCAAGCGATCTACCTCTTCGCCGGTTTCGGCATGCACGGTAACCAAAGCATTTCTTTTGGCTGCGTTTTGCATGACCCGCTCCATGACAGGGACATCAATTCCGATCGCATCTTTGTATGCCATATATATCTTAAATGAGGTCATCCCCTCTTTGATAACGGCATGCATCTCTTCGGCAGTGGTATCGCGCCATTCCACAGGGCTCACGTGGAAGCTGTAATCCGTACGGCACGAAGCTGCTTCTTTTTGTCTCGACTTCAGGGCGCCGGTCAGCGACTCTCCTCTTTTGGGTGTCACAAAATCGATCAGGGTGGTCGTGCCCCCGGCCAGGGCAGCTTTGCTGCCGCTGAAGAAATCGTCGGAGGAGTATCCTGCTCCGGTGGGCAAATGCATGTGCACGTGGGGGTCGATGCCGCCTGGTATGACTAACCGCTGACTGGCGTCAATCACCCGATCCGGCTTGATACGCTCCGCGTTGATCTCTTTTGCGATCTGCTGAATCAATCCGTCGCCAATGAGTATATCCCCTTGCATTTCGCCGGAGGCATTCACTATGGTGCCGTTTTTAATGAGTATCTTCATGTTTTGTTTGTTGGTAACTAGTTGTTTTTGAAGCGCTTATGTTTTTGGAAAATGCCAACAGCCAACAGCCAACAGCCAACAGCTATTGTAAAGATAATATTTCCCGAAATAATTCCCGGACGGCACAACAGGTCTTTATGAGGAATGCCGGAGAAGCTGTCTTACTTAGCCATGGCGCAATCTCTGGTTCAGGTTTTGAATCGACTGAAAATCCAGGTAATACAGAACTTTGATGGAAAGGCTGTTGATTTGCGGGTGGTCCAGCATGTCCCGGAAATTATCTATGTAGCCCGGAGGCAGTGCAGAGTCCCGGTGGTCGATGACATTTTTCCATGCAAGGGTCATCTGGCTGCCCGGGGCAAAATGCCATGTAAAAAGCATGTCAATCGTGAAAGCATTGTAGTTTATATTGGCAACCTGCAGATCATCGTCTATCGGCGTCAGGCGGCCATCATGTTCCAGGTGGTAATATTGCCCGTCGTATTCAACCCTTGACCAGTAGTGTCGAAGGTCAAAATTCAGGGACAGGTTATTGGTGAAGATCAATGTGGATCTCAGGGTATTTGTGACAGTTGGCGACTGGCGGCGTCCGAAGAATACGGAGTCCGGGTCCGGGTGCATAACATAACCCAGGTCATTGGCCAGTTCATTGTATTGGAAGCCGTACGACATATTCAGGCGGTCGCTGACCCGGAAGGTCGGTCTGAGCATAAACCCGAATTCATCAGTCTGTTCAGCCGCATTCACCTGGCTATAGTTAAAACTGCCGTCAAAGAAGAGCCTTCTCCTGTAATCGGACGAGTAGCTCATATGCATACTCAGCGATTCATCCGTTCTATAGTATCTGCCGGGTACGCGTGGCTCGTAATAATCACGCTCGCCCCTGGGCTGGTATGTGGTGTTCAGGCTGATATGGAAGCGGGTGTCGAACAGCATCATGATATGGTGGCTGAACTCCATCCCGGTAAAATTTCCTGGCTCATAGAGCCTGGAGTGGCTGAAAGAAAAGGTATTGGTAAACATCCAGAAACGCCAGAACGGCTCAAAAACATGGTGGCTGACGGTAAAGCCGTCCCTTACCTGGTTGTTGCGCCGCAAAAAGCCCATGTCATTCTGGTCGTACTTATCGCTAAGCACGTTCCGTTCGTAATAGGCACGCCAGGTGCCGCCGGTTTTACCAATGCGCAAATCGTATTTATATCCGAATTGATTGTCTTCGCCGGAGTAATATTGCTGGCTCAGGGCTCCTGATCCACTTACCTGGTACATATTGCTATTGTCCAGCAAACGGAATTCTGTTCCTGTTACATTTGCGGTATATCCCTCTGCCGAACCTGCCACATTGGTGTTGATGAGGCTTACATAAGAATTGTTTCGCAGGCTCTGGTCTACCACCACCAGGTTATAGTTGGTGAAGGGTTGGGTTGTGATATCACGGGTTTTCCCTGTGATTGTATCTTCCAGGGTAGCTACACTGGCGCTAGTCATGGCATTGAAAAAACCCAGTCCCAGCCCACCTGATGTTCTGCCAGATATCTTTGTGGCATTGATCATCGGGGTCTCAAGCGGGTTGTCTATAACCCTTTCATCATCTTTAAGGTCTTTTGCTGCGAGGTGATATCCCCTGGGCCTGTCGCCAACGCGCCGGGAATAAAACAGGTCGGCTTTCTGAAACAGTTCAGTCCCTTCGGTAAAAAACTGTCTGTTTTCATCATAGCGTATCTCAAAGGGGGTAAGATTGAGCACTTTCGCATCCGATTGTACCTGTCCGAAATCGGGGATCAGGGTCATGTCCATCGTAAAGCTTGGGCTGATTCCGTACTTTACATCCATTCCGCCATTAAAGGAGTTGGCCCAGCCTCTGTCGAATCCATTCTTTTCGGCATAATTGGATATATAGGGATAGAAAGCCAGTCGCAGTGGCGGTGTGACCCCGTTGATGCCTTCCAGCCGGCCCATATGGGTCAGTTCATCTCCCACCCTGCGATCTACAAAATTCCAGCTGGAGAGTTCCCGTGTTCTCCTGATTTCCCTCCAGAAATTGATGCCCCACTCCTGCATGTCGTTCCTGGGAAAGCGCAGGGCAGAATAAGGTATTTTCATTTCGACGATCCAGCCGTTGTCGGTGATAGTAGTTTCGCTGATCCATACGGCGTCCCAGTTTAAGTCCCCGTGCCTGCCTCCGCTGGAAAGATTGGCATCGGTCTGCACGCCTGATGCTGACACCTGAAAACGGAAGCCGTTGATCCCGTCGTCAAAAGGGTTGATCTCCACATAAAACCGATCTGCATTAAGGTCATGTCCGGAGTTACGCAGACCCAATTCCCGCAGTATCTTTTCCGGGTCAGGGTCGAACATCCGTGCTCCGATGTAGACGGCATTGTCGTCATAAAGAACGCGCACTTCTGTTTCGAGGCTGGCCGGGCGGTCATTATGCGGCTCATACTGATGAAAATCCGTGGCTGCCGGCGCGTTTTCCCAGGCAGGATCCTGCATGGTGCCATCTATTATCGGAGGCTCCTGGGTGCGAATCGCCCTGAGAGTTTTACGCCCCTCCGTTGCCAGCGTTAAAAAAGGGGTTAATAGAAAAAACAGAAATATAAATCGGGATAGAAAAATTTGTGTTATATACATAGGGCAGTTAAAGACAAAACAGTGGAACCAAAAATCGCTGCAAAGGTACAAAATATAAGGGATTCAGCGAAATGAGGTTGCGGTAAACCGGCAAAAAAACCGGTTTCTCAAGGCCTTTTACAGGGGTGTTTACATTTGATCAGAGGGGGATATCAAGCTTGTCAATGGGTTTTTTGTCGTCATGCCAGAAATCCACTTCGGAGAGTCTGATATCGGAAATGTAACGAATCTTTTCTGCAGTATGGACGAGGTCTTTTTCCCTGTGGTATTCATGCTGTTCAATATAGGCTTTTTCTGGAGACATCACCCACAATACCGGCTTGTAACCTCTTTCGTTCTCCACATGTCCGGCCACCACAATATTGCCGTCCGGATCAAAATCAGCCTCTTCAAAAATGCAGGGCGTGCCACAAAATAACATGCGTGATCGTTTCCCTTCTTCAAACCGTATCAGGCCCACTTCCATGTCGGGCTCCCGTCCTGCAGAGTAAAGAGTGCCGTCATCCTGTATTTCGATGGCCAGATGATAACTGTCAAGGTCAATGGCTTTTACAGAGTCCGCTGCATAAACATAAAAATCCGAAAAAACATCATCTTCCTTCCCCTCGTAGTCATAGGTTACGTGATACTGCCTTTCAAAACGATGGGTTTTTTCAAACCCGCCGTATTCCAGGCCATAATATTCAAGCCACATGCCAATCCGCTCGCCGGGCCAGTCGTTTCTGTCGGCCGCCGGCTTGCAGGAGTGCAGCATGAATAAAAGAAGGGATGCAAGAATGATTTTCAT
>LCWY01000107.1_pt1 | contig 11368 bp, 6 predicted proteins | sample 348741 | NCBI WGS metagenome assembly LCWY01 (sample SAMN03565343, study PRJNA281982) | anaerobic digester metagenome | biome: Anaerobic digester; feature: Alkaline_Metagenome_Assembly_A; material: Alkaline anaerobic digester sludge; isolation source: anaerobic digester run at haloalkaline... | reverse complement strand
AAACACCATGATCGACTCACTGGACGCTAACTGGGATGCCGTAGAGTCCAATACAGTCACCGACAGGATGGGCCTCACAAAAGGCAAATACATTGTGGCAACCTTCCACCGGCCCACGAACGTGGATGACAGGGAGAACCTTGCAGAGATCATGGACACCATGGGAAAACTTGCAGGCGAACGAAAACTGGTATTCCCGGTGCATCCGCGCACCCGGAAAAACATCAGGGCCTTCGGCCTCGAAAAAAAGATCCCGGGCAGCCTTATCCTGACAGAACCGCTCGGCTACCTGGAGTTCCTGTCGCTGATGCGTTACGCCGAGCTGGTGATCACCGACAGCGGCGGCATACAGGAGGAAACAACCTACATGGGCGTGCAGTGTATCACCGTAAGGAAAAACACCGAGCGGCCCGTGACCATCGATGTGGGGACTAACCACCTTGTCGGCGTAAGCATGGAAAAAGTGGAAAAAACAGCCATGGACATCCTTGACGGCATCACCAAGCCCGGCAGGATCCCGGAGCTATGGGACGGAAAAGCTGCAAAAAGGATTGCAGAGATTATCATGCAACATAAAGAATAATCCCCAAAAACATCCGGCAGGTTAAGCCTTACAAAAAATGAAGACTGAGCCCGTATGTCAGCGAGAAAACCCACAACATGATGCCCTAACACACATAAACATATCACAACCTTTAAACTGTATAGCTCCTGCGTCAGACTCAGATCAGATGCGAGGTGTCGAAAGCTGCCGGCATGGTCTGCTTTTTATGTAGTCTAAACAACAAGGGTATTTTTCATGTTAGCCTTGTATAATTACCAAACAGGTTGTAAGTTTGGCATGGAAAACATTTACTTCTATGACACTGAACGAAATCAAGGCCCCCGTCGACGAGCACCTGAAGGTGTTTGAGGCCCGTTTTAAGGATGGGATGAAGAGCAACGTGCCTCTGCTCGACAAGATCACGCGCTATATCGTTAAACGTAAAGGCAAACAGATCAGGCCGCTTTTTGTTTTCTTTTCTGCCGGCGTCTTCGGGGAAATCGGTGACCGCACTTACCGTGCCGCCACGCTTATCGAACTGCTGCACACCGCCACGCTGATCCACGATGATGTGGTGGACGACTCCAACGAGCGGCGCGGATTCTTTTCGCTCAACGCCCTCTGGAAAAACAAGATCTCAGTGCTGGTGGGTGACTACCTGCTGTCGCGCGGGCTGCTCCTCTCCCTCGACGACGATGACTTCGACCTGCTGCGCATCGTGGCCAACTCGGTAAAAGAGATGAGCGAGGGCGAGCTCATGCAGATAGAAAAGGCCCGGAGCCTCGACGTGGAAGAGGATGTGTACTTTGAGATCATCCGGAAAAAGACCGCCTCGCTGATCGCATCCTGCATGGCAAGCGGTGCTGCCTCCCTGCGTGTTGCCCCCGCTGAAGTGGAAAAGATGCATAAAATTGGTGAAACAGCAGGCATCGCCTTTCAGATCAAAGACGACATCCTGGATTTCGAATCAGGAAAGAAAAAAGGAAAGCCTACCGGCGCCGATATCAAAGACCAAAAGCTGACCCTACCATTGATATATCTTCTGAAAACCGTATCATACAAAGACCGGCGACACATCATCAACACCATAAAAAACCACAGCCAGGATCCTGAGCGGGTTGCTGAACTTATCGACATGGTGCAGGACCGGGGTGGTATCGAATATGCCCGGGAGTATATGAAGATATATAAAGACAGCGCCATAGAACTGATAAAATCCCTGCCCGACGTGCCCTCCCGGCATTCACTTGAACAGCTCATCGACTTTACCGTGGACCGGGAGCAGTAAGATCCCCTGCAATAACCCCGGCAAGCTTCTCTTCAACAAGACGTGCATGCGAGCGCATATGCGTGTGGTAGATGACGTGCAAAACGGTCTGGCCATCCGGCGTTTTTACCACCTGCACCTCCGGCGGAGGGGAGACGATCCAGGGCATTGACAACATCGCATTCGTGATCATCTTCTGCATCTCTCCCGGGTTCTGTCCCGGCAACAGGGCCACCTCGGCGTGTTGCGGCAAGTTGTCTTCCTTCCCCGGGGGAAGAGCAATAAGGTCCCTGTTTAAACGGGCGTAAGGTATCCGAACCACTTCGCCATCATCGTTCAAAAGCTCAACAGACAGGCTGCCCAGTTTCATTATCTTGCCCGACGCCTCAGAAGTTCGCATTACCTGTCCCGGCTCAAAGGGTTTTTCAGCCCTGATCAGCACCCCGGCGAGAAAGTCGCGTAAAACAAACCATGCCAGAGACACCAGCAGGATGACCACCATCGCCACAACAATGGCATCAAAAAAGATATGATCTCTGAAAAAAACATGCACGCCCCAAAATGCGTACACCACCCATATGACGAGCTCAAGTAGCGGCAAGACTTTTCTGCTTCCTTTCCGGACAGACTCACGAAGCACTTTTGCACTGCTCACGCGCCGCAGCAGGCCAAATATCAAGGCAACTCCTATACCGGCGAGTACGAAGATCAGAATGTTCATAAGCGTTTTTTCTTTTGCAGTTGTTCTGTAAGGTAAAGGTCAAGTCCCGGACGGATCGCATAAACCCCGGCAAACTTTTCGATCAGTATACCTGACCTTACAAGCTGACGTATCCCCGAAGCAACTTCAGCCAGCGGAAGGTGAAGGTTGGCAGCCAATGTCTCTGCATCGAAGCGGCGGTTGATAACAAACTGTTGCAAATAAAACCACTGTTCGGAACTTAGCGCATCAAAAGCCTTTGTGGAGGGCACCTGAAAATCATTGATGGCCAAATGCGACCCGGTTACTTTGGCTATGGAGGCAAGCCATAGCTGCATCGCCAGCCCGGGGTTCCCATAAGAGAGATCGAAAAGAGTGTTGAACATCCTGGCCTGTTCCCATGCTGTCATCTCCCCTTCGCTCTTCTTTTTCCAGGTAAAACGCATGCCACCGGCGTGGTGCCGAAGCATGACGAGCTCTTTCAGCTCCCTGGCATCAAAGGGTTCACAGCTGACGGTGCTCAGTGCATAGCTTTGCAATGCGGTCTGCCGGTTGATATACTCCAGCGCATATGGGTTCACGTTGATCACAAACAAGACCTTATGCCCGAAGCGATCAATCAGGTCTGTGATCATCCGGACGATGGCGTCGCCACCGGGACGCCGCTCCCACCAAAGGCCAAGGTCTTGTATGATAAGCACCTTACCCGCAGGCAGCGCCCTGAACACATCTTCAATATTCGTGTTTTGTGCATGCAACGCTTCCAGCAGCTTTTTGGTAAAAAGCGACACGTCGGCAGAACATGCCTGGGGAGCCCTTACTGAGTGAATGTGATCGCGGATGAAATGCTTCTCCGCAACCTTCCTCGACAAACTCGACTTTCCCGAAGTACGCCCGCCGGTAATGATAAGCGCCCCTGGAAAACCCGCCCTGAAGCGCCGGATAGCCGTTGCACAAGACTGCATCTCCGATTCCATCCCTACCCAAAAATCATCCCCGGCGCCCGACTGCCCACTGAACAACGAACCGTAATAAAAGGGCAGGCTCCTGATTACCTCCCCGGATGGAGTAATGGCCTCAGCAAACGCCAGCATCTTATCGTTTGACAACGCCATGCTGCCCTTTTGGTGTTCCACGTGACTGATCCACAACTGGCTCTCGCTTTTGCCATACAGCAAGCTGACAAAACGCTCACCAGCCACACGCTTTGTCCACTGCCACTGCTGTTTCAGTTCTTTCGCCATTCCACCGCCCGCCTCGGCCTCGCGTGCCTTCTTTCTGACCGCTATGCTCGATTTGCTGATCGTTGCGGCAGAAAGAGGCTCAAAGGCCTTCCGGAGGTTTTCAGATAAAGAGTCCTCTACGTCCTGGGCGATTTTTGTGATCTGTAACTTTTCCTGTTTGATCTTTTCAACAAAACTTCTGATCAGATCCAACGACTGCTGGTGCAAAGAAGCCTGATCAGCCGGAACATCCTCTTTGCTTTCATTCTCGAGACTAAAATTAAAAAGCCGGATAATGTCTTTTATTGAGGCAACTGCCTCCGAAAGCTTCTTGCTGACATCGTGAGCCTTTTTTATACCTGGGTCTATAAATGCCGATCCAAGGTAATATTCCACAGTTTTACGGAATCTCACTTCGGCTTTTTCTGCCTCCGAAAATGCATTTTCTTCAATCTTTTCTGCAAGATGCTCTCCTGTTATTTCGATTTTATCCGGTATGTCGGTCAGCAACTCACCGAGTTCGGCATAAAAGCCCTGGTATATTTCTGACACCGGGGGCGCCTGCAGGCTTTCATGCTCCAGGCGTCTGATCCCGGAGAAAGACCCAGGAGGTGTTTCAAGCAAGTCTTCGGCATACTTTTCATAGGCCTCCAGTTTTAGCAACAGCTCTGAATGCACCCTGGTCTTCAGGTCGAAGTGGAACTTTTCCATCCTTGCCCGGATACGGCTTCTCAGCTGCAATACAATAAAATCAAGGTTGGCTTTGTTGATGAAAGAAGAAAGGTTGGCCTGCCAGTGCTGTGAATACTCAATTATGTTTTCCACCATGCCGGGGTTTTCTTTTCCCCTGGCAGCAAGTTTGCTGCTGCGAATGTTGGCACCTGTGCTTTCCAGGTGATGGCTGAACAGCTCAAGGTCGTGCAGCAGGGCTTCGTAAACCTGTCTGCCCATATCATAATGAAAGCTCCTGCTTTCGTTTTCCAGCACCTCTATCCCGGCAAGAAACCGGCTGCGCTCCATCCGGATCAGCTCCCGCAACCTGGCTGTGTTTTGTGTTTCGCGACGCACTTTTTCGATCAACTCATACACGCCATACACGTTATTCCGGATCTCGGCAATCTCGCCCAAGCTATGCTTTGCATGGGATATCATAAGTTCTTCCAGCTGTTTCAGCCTTTTATGATAAAGAAAATACCGGGCAGCAGGCAATACATGCACCTTGTGATTCACCGGGCGCGGGTGAGCCCGGAGACAATTCTTTTGCCAAGCTTGTACATACGGATCCGGAAAGTGTCATCCTTTTTAAAGACCAGCTCGGATCCTGTAAGTTTGATGCGGATATTTTCGGGCATCACATTGATCATCGCACGCAGAGCGTCCTGGTATTCTTCATTGGCTTTCTGCAGGATTGCAGCAATTGCCGGAAGCCGTTGGTCACGGATTTGCTGCAGCTGTCTCTGGGCATGAAAAGCAAAGTCGTTAAGCAGCCTGAGGTAAGACTTTTCACGCTCCCCCACTTTCTTTTCAGCAAATGTACGTTCAAGGGCATCCAGGTTGCGGTTCAGGAAGTGTTTTAATTCCGGAAAAACAAACAAAGACTGTTTTAGCATGCGCTCAGGGCCCTCCTCAAAATATTTTTCGGCGAAATGGCCCGACCGCTGGCCTATGTTATGCACTTCGTTGGCAATGATCTCGCGCGATGACAGCGACAGTTGTTTAAAAACTGCTGCAGAAGGGCGCTCTGTTGGCTCTTCCTCATAAAGATCATCGCTGTCTTCCTCTGTCAGCACGCTGATCTCATCGAAATAGCCAGACGCAGTAATCAACAAAGCCGTTCCCACACTGTCAACGAGCCTGTTTGCCCCGGAAAAGCCTGCCTGAAAGTTTTTAGGCGCCATTTCGGGAAGCTCCATGAGGGTAAGGTCTGTATCCCTCGACTCCGCTCCGATGATATGATGATCGGGCAGCTGTTCCACTGCGTTTTGAATAATTTTTACATCAGCCTGCATCCTGTTGTTCTCCAGTATCTGATTGACCAGGCTGTGGATGGCATCAGTGCGTGCGCTCTCCTTGTTGATGACCAGTATGCGGATGCGTGCGGTACGCCAAAGGTGACTGCTGGTAAGGAACTTCAGCAGAAGCATCGCCAGCTGAAGCCCCCTCCCCGATCCTTTCCACCAGAAGTCGATTGTCTTGTATTTTCCAAAACCACGCTCCTTGTCGTGGGACAGAAAAGCACAATTATAATCCTGCCTTTTGAGGTTATGAAGCAGTCCTGCGAATTTCTCCGGCTTTCGGGTGTTTCGCGGCCATCCCATCAGCACCGTGTTGGGTTCGAAGCCGGTAAAGCCATACACCCTTGAGATCATGTCGATGCCTTCGTACACGTCGCGGCAGGTGTGCCGGCGGGTGAAGACGCCCTTGCGGACGGGCTGCTGCGCGCGCATCTCAGCCTCTCTGACCCCGAACAGCACGTCGCCCGAAGGCTGTTCGGTTAATTCAAAGTTGGTAAATACGCCCAGCTTGCCCACCAATGCCTTGCCCATCTCGATCAGGTGGGGGCGGCTTTTTTCTCCACCGCTGAACAGCATCACATTGGGGCGCCAGTGGTGCAATCGCTTGTCGCTTCCACTCAGGCGCTCCAGGCCGGTCTTGACGAGCGATGACCACACGCCCGTCCAGGTGTCGCCGCTTTGCAGGGCCAGTTCTTTCTTTTTCAGAAAGAGAAACAGGGAGATGAGCACCACGGAGGCGACTATGAGCGCCGCGAGGTCCAGTTGTATCATCACCACGATGGATGCAATGGCACCGATGATGCTCACAAAGCGCGGGATTTTGAAGGAAGGTCTGAAATCGCTGCTGGCCCAGCTTTCGACGGCATAAGTGATGTTAAGGAAGCCGTATATGATGATGAAGAAGGTGGTGACAATGCGTGCGATCACGTTCAGCTCCCCGATGAGGATGCCTGCCAGGGCGATCAGGAAGGCCACCACCAGTGCGTTACGTGGCTCGTTGGAAGCCCCGTGTCCGCGGGCAAAGAATCCGGGCAGGATGCGGTCTTTAGCCACCGCCTGCAGGATGCGTGGGGCCCCGAGGATGCTCACCATTCCCGATGAAAGGGTGGCGGCAAGGATCCCTGCAACGACCAGCGCCGGAAATCTTGAGATGGCAAACAGCACCCGGGGGTCGTGTATCAGCAGCTGCCGGTCTACTGTAAAGGCAAAAAACAGGGCCAGTCCGACATATACCAGCAAGCCCACCAGGATCGCCATGATGGTGCCCAGGGGGATGTCCCTGCGCGGATCCCTGAGATCGCCCGACATCGAAACGCCGGCCTGGAAGCCGGTGACCGCCGGGAAAAAGATGGCAAAAAGCGCGATCCAGGGCAGGGAGCCATCCGCAACGCCCAGGACGGGCTCACGGGGCGCCAGGTCGTGGCTTCCCGTAAATATGGAAAGCAGGGACAGGATGATGGCGCCCATGATCAGGTATTGGGCCTTGATGGCCAGCGAGGTGCTGATGAAGGTGATCACGGTGACCGCCAGCAGGGTGATCGTACCCGCTAAGCGGATGTTGTTAAGCGTGGGCTCCAGTCCGAGGATGGGCAGCAGGGTTTCGGCAAAACCCAGCAGGTAGAGGCTCACGCTGAAAGACAGTCCGACAAACAGGGCCACTCCCAGCGTGCCGCCAATGGGAAGTCCCAGGCTTCGGGAAATGATGTAGTAGCTTCCCCCGGTCTCCACCCGCTTATCGGTGGCCACGGAAGCCACACTCAAACCCGTGCTCACAGAGATGATATGCGCCACCAGGATGATGCCCAGCACGGACCACAGCCCGGCCTGCCCCACGATCCAGGGCAGCCGCAAATACATGATCACACCCAGGATGGCCAGGATGGAGGGAGTGAAAACCCCGGAAAAGACTCCGAATTTTTTTGCTTTAGCCACAGTTCAGCTTTTTTTAAAAGAAAAGTAAAGATATGAAAAAGTTTATTGAGGAATTGCTGCGTAATGGAATTAAATAATGCGAATAAGTAGCAAACATAGCGGTTTCATATTATTTGCCACCTGTAGTTACCCTATTCACTTAATTATTATTAATTTTGAATTTAATCCACATAATTTTCAATAACTCAACCATTCAAAAATTATGAAAAAAGTATTCATTTCCCTGACTGCTGTAGCCATTATGATTACTATCAACATCCATGTGAAGGCTCAAGCCAGCTTTGAACCCGGACAGCTGGGCATTACTGCCGGTGTTTCTTATGGGCTGGACCTTGAAGAACCCGCCTTTCGTGCAGGTCTGACCTACTTCCTCACGCAAGAGCTCAGGGCTGGTGTGGACTTTACCTACTGGTTTCTTGAAGATGTATTGATTGAACAGGAAGAAATAACCAATACCGGGTATGAGATTAACGGAAACCTTCACTTTCTTTTTGTCTCATCCCGCAATTTAGTGCTTTATGGCGCTGGCGCGGCAGGCATTCACTTTGCAAGCACTTCATCCGACATCCCAGAGTTTGACACATCTGATTCGGAGTTTGCCGTTGGCGCAGGAATTGGTGCGGAACTTAATTTCGGCATGCTGTCGTTTTTCGCTGAGCCAAAAATTTTCTTCAGTGGGTTTGACCAGCTGAAGCTCAACGGCGGCTTGCGGCTTTATTTATAAACATAAGACACCTGGCATGATTAGAGCACTAATGGCAAGACTATTGTCCGCTCTCTTCCTTTTTTCAACACTACCATTTTTTCCGGCCTTTGCCGGTGAAACGGAATGGCCTGCGGAAGAGGTACAGGTAAACATTAGTACTCCCTACCACACCCTGCGGACCCACCTGCATTTTTTGCAGCCCGACAGCTACGACGAGGAGAAGGCTGCGCGGGCGTTCCTGCACCCGGAGCTGAGCCCGGAAGAGGCTCGGGAAGCGGCGGTGAAGCTGAAACAGGTCTTCGATGGTAAGGGATATTACATTGAGGTAGATGATGCGCCCGCGGACCCGGACCACCAGGACACCCTCCACAACGAGCACCGGTACGTGCCCACGCATCACCTGCCGGAGATCTACCTGGCCAAACGCGGCGACAGCTGGCTATACAGCCTGGAAAGCATCCGCGAGATAGACCGCCTGCACCGCGAGGTGTTCCCCTTCGGTCCGGACCTGCTAATAGAATTGTTCCCCCGTACCGGGCAGTTCAAGTTTGCCGGCCTCTACCTGTGGCAGCACCTCGGCATCCTGCTGCTGATCCTCTTCAGCTTCCTCATCCACAAACTGCTGACTTTCCTGATCAACAAGTTGCTTTACAAGGGGGCCTCTAAAATGGGTTACGACAAGCTGGTGCGGCCCTACCTCCTGCCCGTGGCCAAACCTCTCAGCCTCTTTGTGACCTTCCTTTTCATACTCCTCGTGTTTCCGGTGCTGCAACTGCCCGTGGAGACCGCACGATACTTCACCTTCCTCTTCCGCGCCCTGCTGCCCCTGTTCGCCACCGTAATGTTCTACAAGCTGGTGAACGTGTTCTCCCTGTATCTCGAAAAGATAGCCGGTGAGAGCGGAAGCACCCTCGACGATCACGTGATCCCCATCATCCGGAAGGTACTCAGGGTCTTTGTGGTGATCGTAGGCGGACTGTTCATCCTGCAAAACCTCGACGTGAACATCACCGCCCTGCTGGCCGGGTTGTCCATCGGCGGACTCGCTCTCGCGCTGGCCGCACAGGACACCCTCAAGAACTTCTTTGGCTCGCTGATGATCTTTATCGACAAGCCCTTCTCGGTAGGGCACTGGATCACCAGCGGCGACATGGACGGCACCGTGGAAGAGATCGGCTTCCGCTCCACGCGCATCCGGACCTTCCGCAACTCCCTTATATACGTACCCAACGGCAAGCTTGCCGACACCTCCATCGACAACCACGGCCTACGTGAATTCCGGCGTTTCTTCATGCACATCGCCATCACCTACGACACCCCGCCCGATCTCATCGAGGTCTTCGTGGAAGGACTGCGCAAGATCGTGGCCGAACACCCCAGACCCGCAAGGATTTCTACCTGGTGGAATTCAATGAGATGGGCGACTTCTCCCTGAAGATCATCTTCTATATCTTCTTCGCCGTGCCCACCTGGACAGAAGAGCTGCGCCACCGTCACGAGATCCTCATCGAGATCGTGCGCCTGGCCGAAAAACTGGGCGTCCGCTTCGCCTTCCCGACAAGCACCCTCCACATGGAAAACTTCCCCGGCAAACACAGCCTCACGCCGCAGTACGACATGACCATGGACGAGTTCAAGAAGGAGATGGAGGATTATTTTAAGAAGGAGCCGTCGTAAATAACCCGGGCTTTTCGTTTCTTCAGCAGGCATCAATCAAACCAGTTCGTATAAACCCGGTTTGAGTTCCTTTTTCTGAATTTCGCTCCGGGAGATCCTTTCAAATTGCGGCTTCATTCTATGATAACTTCTGAATGTATTGCTTTGCTTGTTCAAACAATCTGTTTATAAATGCATTGCGGCTATAGACTTGAGATGTGAGTACCCCGTTGCGGTAACTTATGCTACCACCCCATTCATCATACTTCTTGTTTTTGCAGGCTTTATCTTCGCGCACCCAGGATGCGCAGACATAAAATAAAACGCCCATGACAAGGTATTGACATACAGGGAGATGATTATATTCACGGGGACGTCCGGACTAAGTAGCCAAAAGCTAAAAGCCAATAACCAATAGCAGTCCTGTTGAAAACATAAACACCAGAGAACCTATTAGTTGAAAAATTACAAACAGGTGAATTCCACCCTCACGGCACAAAGGAAGTAATCATGTTCCTCAAGCCCCCGAACTGCACCAGGTCGAGCCTCGCCCGCCCGACCACGAGGCCGGACTCCGCACGGATAGGCATCTTGTTCTCATCGTCAGACACCCAGAGCGTCATGGGGTAAGGCTGGCTGAACACCTTGCCCTCCAGCACCTCAGGCTTGAAGCGCAGGGTATTAAATGTGCCAAGTTCAGTGGTTAACTGCTCACGGCCTTCAAATAGGATACGGCTCACATAAACTTTGCCGCCGTGATAAAAAGTCACTTCAAAGCTGTCGCCCGGCCGGGCAGACTCCATGTCAAAGGTGCGGGCAAAATAATATGCGGAGATGATATCCTGAACGAAAGCCGGAGACTCTATGACGGTGTCCCTGCTGTAGACAAGGCCTTTATCAGAATCGAAACGCGCGTCCGCATTCCGGCGGCTCCGGCCCTCACGAATGTTTTTATGAAAGCGCACCGGTGCCAGGTCTTCCTCGTGAAACCAGGACACATACTCGTTCTCAACCTTAAAGAACATGCTGAAAAAATTATTCGTGTTCGCCCTTCCCACGATCTTCATGGTTGGCTCCCCATCCACCGTAACCGTTTCGGGCATGATGGTCAGGGAGGCGTCTCCGGCCGTTACGTTGCCGGTAAAACGGCTGTGGTACATCGCCCGGAACACAAACCGCTCCCCTTTCTGAAACGCCCCGTTGTCAACCTGCCTGTCGCTGGCAAAACCCGCCACAGGCAGCAAGAACATAAACAGCCAACTACAAAGGCGTAAAAGATGGTTGTCACCGAAAGAAAAAGAAAACGAAGCCATGATCATTCCTTT
>LCWY01000105.1_pt1 | contig 11375 bp, 8 predicted proteins | sample 348741 | NCBI WGS metagenome assembly LCWY01 (sample SAMN03565343, study PRJNA281982) | anaerobic digester metagenome | biome: Anaerobic digester; feature: Alkaline_Metagenome_Assembly_A; material: Alkaline anaerobic digester sludge; isolation source: anaerobic digester run at haloalkaline... | reverse complement strand
TCAGGAGTATGAGGCTGTCGGTGACACGATCAGCTACGTGATTATGGTGGTGAACACAGGTATCAACAAAATTATTGATATCGAAGTGACAGACGAACTTACCGCTGACCACTGGAGTGTGACAGACCTGTCACCGGGAGACAGCCAGGGGTTTCTTGCAAAATACGTCGTAAGACAAAGGGACCTCGACAATCTGAAAATTGTTAACACAGCAGAAGTTACCGGACAAGACCTGGAAGGCTTCGATGTTTATTCCAGCGATGAGGAAACTGTTTACGCCGTGAATATAACTCCCGATTTTATGGTGAACAAGAGTGCTGAACCCATGGAATATTCGGAAACCGGGCAAACCATTTCCTATCATATAGATATTGTCAACACCGGGAACGTAACCATTTATGATATAGATATCTCGGATGATGTCACCGGAGACAACTGGTTTATAGCAACCCTCAGGCCAGAGAGCGAAAGGTCATTTTCAACTACCTATTCAATTACCCAGCACGATATGGATGCCGGATCGGTGGTAAACGAGGTAACCGCTCACGGATCTGCTCCGGACGGTGAAAGCATGACAAGAACTGACGAGGCGGTAATAACTGCGGTTGGAAGACAGGCAGACATGAGCATTACAGCAACGGCATCACCTACGGTGTTTTCAGATGCCGGTGAAAGCATTGGTATAAACATCTCTGTAATGAATACCGGCAACCTCAGCCTTTACAATATAGAGGTAAGGGACGACCTTACCGGCGACACCTGGACTGTCGCTTCAATACTACCCGGGGATGAAGAGGAGCTTTCGGCCACGTATGTGACAGGTCAGGCGGATGTAGACCGGGAATTCTTTGAAACCACGGTTACAGCTGAAGCTGAAGATCCTGATGGCAACATGCTCATGGAAGAGGAAGAGTTCAGGGTAAACCTGATCAACGTACCGGGCGGATTAACGCCCGACACGGCTTTTGACGACGAGCTGGTCATAAAAGGCATTGAGTATTACCCCAACAACAGCCTGCAGATATTCAACCGCCAGGGCACACTGGTGTTTGAAGAAGCTCCCTACCAAAACAGATGGGACGGCACACCGAACAGGGGTAATGTTGCACTGGATTCTGATGGCAGGCTTCCCGGAGGAACTTACTTCTACATCCTTGACCTCGGAGGAGATCAGGAGCTCTTCACAGGATCCATTTATCTGATCAAGCCCTAAGTCAGGAATTAATAAGTATTTTTTTACGAAAAAACAGATCGACATGAAAAAAATATACAACACAATGGCGCTGCTGCTCCTGCTTATCCCCGCAGCACTATACGGCCAGCAAGAACCCATGTATGGTCAGTACATCTTCAATTCATCCGTTATCAACCCGGCACAGGCAGGCGGTAACAACACCAACCAGGCCGGTGCCCTTGCGCGGTTGCAATGGGTGGGCTTTGACGATGCACCACGGACCGAAACCCTTTTCGCAAATTTCCGCCTCCCGCGTAATCTTGGTATGGCGGTTGGGGTCTACCAGGACAGGCTTGGACCCGAAACAAACATTCAAGTGCAAGCTGACCTGGCCTACCATGCACAGCTCTCAGATACCTGGAGCCTGGCAGGCGGATTAAGAGGCATCGGAATGCATTTTAAGGCTTCCCTGACAGATGTTGGTGGCGTTGATCCCAACAACCCCTATTTCCAGGATGACCCCTCCGATTTTATGTTTAACGTTGGCGCAGGCCTGCTCGCCTATAACCAGCGAACATATTTTGGCGTATCAATACCAAAAATTCTGAAAAATGAGATAGAAGTGGGCGAAGCTGCTTTCGACATTCACGAAAGCCTCCACCTGTTTGCTTATGCCGGAACGAACCTTGCGCTCTCCGATGAAATGTCGTTCATGCCCTCCACCATGTTCCGGTTCATCGAAGACGCACCCATCCAGCTTGACCTCAATACCGTGTTCGGCTTCAGGGATGTCCTCGACTTCGGCCCCATGGTCCGGACAAACTTTGACGGTGACATCGACTGGATCGATGCCGTTGGATTCCTGGTTGGCATCAGCTTCCTGGAGAACTGGTACCTGGGTTACATGTACGAGTACCCCACCGGTGACATAAACAGGATCTCCAAGCAAACCCACGAGATAAGCCTCAGGTTTTCCTGGGATACAGTACGGGAAAGATTCATCAGATCGCCCCGCTATTTTTTATAGACCAGTAATCACAAAAAAAACAGACCCATGAAAAAAGTACATATATATTTTGCCGCATTTTACGTAATGGTGTCCCTGGTCTTTGCCCCTGATGCAGCAGGTCAGCGTCAGCACGCACCCAAGTCGCTGGTCGGAGCAGACCTCAGGCAAGCCCAGGAGTATTTCAGCAAGCAGGTGGAAGCAGGCGTTGACAGCCTCATCCCGGATTATGCCGATGTGCTGTATTTTGATGGCCAGGAGCAAAAAGCCCTGGAAATGTACAGACGCGCCGAAGCAGCAGAGGTCCCGCTTAGCCTGAAACAACAGCGTAACTTTTCCCACCTTGCCAGAAGGATGGGAGAATCCTCACCCTATGATCAGGAAACAGGGTATTTCTCAACAGATTGGTATGCAGTGGTGGATGTTGAACCCTATTGCAACAACTCCACTTTTGAAGATTTTGCGCCCTTTTTCTGGAATGATCTTCTGTTTGTCACCTCGTCGCGCATAGAGGCGGACAATAGAAACGTCGACAGGTACGACTTTACAGGACAGCCATTTCTCAACGTACATGCTTTCGATAAAGACTGCAGGCCCGCAGACCTGGACTTTCTACCACCCGGGCTTAACACCGCATTGCATGATGGCCCCCTGGCACTCTCTGCAGACACCGCACTGCTGGTGATCACCAGGAATTACGAGGAACCCAACCCAGATGGAGAACAAAACCTTTACCTGGCATACTATACCAAAGAAGATAACGGCTGGACCAGGGAAAAACCCCTGCCGTTCAATGATCCGGCCTATAACCTGCAACATCCCTATTTTGACTCAAATACCAACACCCTGTACTTCTCCTCCGACATGCCCGGAGGCTTTGGTGGCTTTGACATCTACAGGTCAGAATGGGATGGAGGCGAATGGGGAGATCCCGTAAACATGGGAAGTGAGATAAACTCCGAATACGACGAAGTGTTCCCGTCCCTGTCGCCCGACGGCGATCTGGTTTACGCAACCAATCACATTGAAACCAAAGGAGGACTCGGACTGGTAATATTCATGGATGACACACGGTACCTGATGCCTGAGCCATTTAATACTGCCTATGATGACTTCGGTATTACCTGGGCTTCCGAAACAACAGGCTTCTTCTCGACCAACCGCGGCCAGGTAGATTTCAATGACAACATTTACTCATTTGAAGTCAGGCCGGTGCCATTCATTGTTAAAATAACCGACAAAGAAAGCGGCCAGAATATTGCAGACGCCACCGTCGCTTATCAGGCAGAACAGCCCCCCGTCAGAGGCGAAACCACCACGACTGCCCTCGGTGAAGCGCAAATTTTTGAAGCCCACACCGAAGCCAGTAACGTAACCCTCCAGCTGAGCGCTGAAGGATACGAAGACACGGAGTTCACCACCGATGAGTTTGCCTGGGTGGATAACCGCTGGGTATACAATGCCGAAATGGATCCCATACCCATTACCATTGAAGAAGAGATATTGCGCGACGGGTTTTTCGTAGTCTATTTTGACAACGACAACCCGGATCCAATGTCCACGGCACGGACTACCGATGTGGTATACGATGAAGCCTTCAGAAGTTATATGCAGCGCAAAGACGAATATATTGAAAAGAGCGCAAACACAACCTACCAGGTTGAAGAGTTCTTTGAAGAAGTGGAGAAAAGCATGGAACAACTGCAGTGGTTTGCAAGCTACGTCGCAGAACAGCTGGCTGAAGGTCACGAGTTCCATATTTTATTCACCTCACACACCAGCCCCCTGGCATCGCATGATTACAACATGAACCTTGCTGAACGACGTTTCGTCTCAGTAAAAAACTTTTTCCAGGCCTATAATGACGGTGTTTTAAAAGAATACTTCGACCGAAACGTGCTCTCATACGAGCATAACCCGTATGGTGAATTGCAGGCAAGGCCCGGCGTTTCTGCTGACCCCCAGGATCTTGCACGTTCTGTATATGGTATTGATGCGGCCCTTGAACGCCGTGTTACCATCACCTGGGAACTGAAGATGGAATAGTTCCCTGATTTTATGCGACTGAAGCAAGGGCTTCTTTTTATTGGCTATATTTGTGAAAAATCCAAACCATGCCAAAAAAAAAGAAGCTCTTGCTGCTTGATGCCATGGCTCTGATCTACAGAGCCTATTATGCACTTAACCGTAACCCGAGGATCAACTCAAAAGGCCAAAACACCTCCGCTATCCTGGGGTTTGCCAACACCCTTACAGAAGTCCTGAAAAAAGAAGACCCAAGCCATATCGCGGTGGCTTTTGACTCCATTGCACCCACACTGAGAAAGACCGATTTCGCGGAATATAAAGCCAACCGCGAAGATATGCCCGAAGACATTGCCGCATCACTGCCCTATATCCAACAGCTCCTGGAAGGGTTTCAAATACCTGTTCTGATGCTCGACGGGTATGAAGCCGACGACATCATAGGAACACTGGCAAAAAAGGCCGAATATGAGGCTTTACAGTATATATGATGACATCGGACAAGGACTTCGGGCAACTCGTGTCAGAGAACATATATATGCTTAAGCCAGCACAAAAAGGGAACGAAGCCGAGCTCTGGGGCGTTAAGGAAGTGTGCGAAAAATTTGGCATTGAAAGACCCGAACAGCTCATTGACATCCTCGGCCTCTGGGGCGATTCTTCGGACAACATACCCGGAGTGCCTGGTATCGGCGAGAAAAAAGCAAAAAAACTTATTCAGGAGTTCGGCTCGATGGAAAACATCCTGAAAAATCTTGACCAGGTCAGCGAAAAAAGAAGCAGGGAAAACCTGAAAGAAAACAAGGACCAGGCCCTGATGTCGAAAAGCCTGGCAACCATTATGCTCGACGTACCCATAAAGGTATCTCCTGAAGACCTGGAAAGAAAAGAACCAGACCCTGAAAAACTCATCCCGCTTTTTGAAGAGCTGGAGTTCAAAACCTTTGCCCGCCGGGTTTTTTCCGACAAAGACATCATTCCTGAAGAAACCGCTGAAAAAGCCATTCGTCAAACCGGGCAAATGGACCTTTTTGACAACACAGATGCTTTTCCCGATCCGGCAGAAGAGGCCGCAAAAAGGCTCGAAAAGCTTTTCAGGGACAAGAACTACAAGGCCCTCACCGAAACAAAGGAGATCAACAAGTTCATTGGACGGCTCAAAAAGGCAAAGATGTTCTGCTTCGACACCGAAACCACCGGTCTCGACAAGTCGGACAAGGACCTTGTGGGCATCGCCTTTGCTATCAAGTCCGGAGAAGCCGTCTACGTTCCTTTTCCTGAGAAACAAGATGAGGCTCTGAAACTGGCTGAATCCTTCCGGGAGGTATTTGCCAATCCTGACATTGAAAAAACCGGGCAAAACCTTAAGTTTGACATCGGCGTGCTAAAACCTTATGGCATTGAGGTCATCGGCAGGCTTTTCGACACCATGCTGGCACATTACCTGCTGCAGCCCGACATGCGGCATAACATGGACATCCTGGCAGAGACCTACCTTGACTACAAACCTGTATCCATAGAACACCTTATCGGCAAGAAAGGCAAAAAACAGAAGAGCATGCGGAGCGTGCCCCTGGAAAAAGCCACCCCGTATGCCTGCGAGGATGCGGACATCACCCTGCAGCTCAGGGAAGTGTTTGAGCCCATGCTCAAGGAACACGCCCTGCTGGAGCTGTTTGAAAAAATGGAGGCCCCGCTGGTTCACGTGCTTGCCGAAATGGAAGATGCAGGTGTGCGCATCGACAAGAAAGCCCTCAATGATTATGCGGAAGTGCTGACCGAAAAAATCGAAGAGGTTGAAAAAGAGATATATGGGTGGGCTGGCACCCGGTTTAACATCGGTTCGCCCAAACAGCTTGGGGGGATCCTTTTCGACAAACTGAAGGTCGCCACCGGTGCCAAACGCACCAAAACAAAGCAATACAGTACCAGCGAAGATGTGCTGTCCAAGCTGAAGGACAAACACCCGGTCATCCCCAAAATTCTGGAGTACAGGTCGCTTACCAAGCTCAAGTCTACTTACGTGGATGCCCTGCCCAAACTGATATCAGAAAAAACCGGCCGTATTCACACGTCATTTAACCAGACGGTGGCCGCAACAGGACGTTTGTCATCGACCAACCCCAACCTGCAGAACATCCCCATCCGCACGGAAGAGGGCCGCCTGATCCGCAAGGCCTTTGTACCGCGTGACAAGGATCACACTCTGCTGGCTGCAGATTACAGCCAGATCGAGTTGCGTATCATCGCATCGCTGAGCGGCGATAAAGCGATGATGGAAGCCTTCCGGGAGGGGCTCGACATCCACACAGCCACCGCAGCCAGGGTATTTGAAGTATCCCGTGATGATGTCACCAAAGAAATGCGCCGCAGCGCCAAAACGGTTAACTTCGGCATCGTTTACGGCATCTCCGCATTCGGTCTGTCGGAACGCCTTGAAGTCCCGCGATCGGAAGCCGCGGAAATCATCAATCAGTATTTCAACAAGTACCCCGGAATTAAAAAGTATATGGATCAAAACATTGCCTTTGCCCGGGAGCATGGGTATGTACAGACCATGATGGGCAGGAGGCGGTATATCCGCGACATCAACAGCGCAAACAGTGTTGTCCGCGGATATGCGGAGCGAAATGCCATCAATGCACCTGTTCAGGGCACTGCAGCCGACATGATCAAAATGGCTATGATAGCGATACACCAGGATATGGTAAAAAGGGACATGAAAAGCAAAATGATACTGCAGGTGCACGACGAACTGGTCTTCGATGCCCTCAAGGACGAAACAGACGAGCTAAAGGAACTGACAGAGGAGAAAATGAAGAACGCCCTCCCCCTTGACGTGCCGGTTGTGGTGGAGATGAATACCGGCAACAACTGGCTTGAAGCGCATTGATAAGCAATCGCTGGCAACAAAAAAACGCCGGATTCAACAGTCCGGCGTGTTTTTTTACCCCTCCAGTACGTTTTTATAATGCCGGAAACGCTCCAGTATCTCCGTTACATAATGATAGGGCTCGGAGCCCCTCGCATAGCCGTGGCGTACCACAGGGTCGCGATAGTATTTGGGGTCTGATTTGTTAAGGAGGAAATAATCCACATTGCCACGCCACACGTTCGGGTCCCGCCCGTATTTCTCGGCCAGACGCCTTGCATCGAGCACATGGCCGATGCCTGCATTGTACGAGGCAAGCACAAACTTGATCCTTTCGTCATCGTCAACGATCTCATCCTTAAGCCGTTCATCCAGCCATTTGAGATAACGGATGCCGGCAGCGATCTGATCATGCACTTTTGACTCTTCATTTACATTAAGAAAGCTTGCCGTACCCGGCATCAGCTGCATGATGCCAAAAGCGCCGGCCCAGGAAACCGCCGAAGGGTTAAAGCGCGACTCCTGGTAAGATAACGAAGCTATCAAACGCCAGTCCCATCCAATGATATCGGCATAACGCTTAAAATAATCATCAAAAACGGAAATATTCCCCCCTCCAAGGGAGTGAAGGTCGCTCCTGGCAATGAAAACACTCCTGGGGTTGTTATAATACCGGTCATATACCCTGGCAAACTGAGGGCCCTGCTTAAACTCCGACAGCCAGGCATTGAGCGTGTCGAGAAGCTGGTTCTCGCCTTTTCGCACAGCCCATGCCAGGTTTTGCTCAAAGCTGAGCGGTGTGCGCGTATCAATATTGGCAAAATAGATCTCATGCAGCCGTGCAATGTGGTCCTCACTCACTGTGAAGTCTATCTTTCCACGTGCCACCTCTTCTATAAGGGTTTCAACGTCTTCACTGCGCTCAACAATATGAATGCTGTCTCCAATTTCGTCCATGAGGTTGCGAAGCCTCGCGGAGTGAGCGGCATGCTTGCTGACATGGATGGTTTTCCCGGAAAGGTCAAGCTGCCGGCGGATCAATGCATCTTCAATGTCGGAAGAACGCATGCTGTACCATTGGTCAGGCTTGCGCTGCACCAGGACCTGTCTTGTGCGGGTATGAGGTTTTGAAAAATCAAGCTTTTCGCGACGCGATCCCGTCACCGCCAGGCTTTTGGCAACAATATCAGTGCTGCGCTCCTTCAGCAAACTGTGTAAACTTCTGTCCAGGTCGTTGGATATGGTCAATTCCAGGTCAACACCGAGGTGTGCGGCAAACTGCTGCAACAACTCAAGCTGAAAGCCCATAGGCTCTCCACGGTAAATAAAATAATTGGTGGAATTATACTCGGTAATGGCCCGGATATACCCACGGTCCAGGATGTGTTCCAGCTGTGTCGGTCTTTTCACGTCTTCGCCTGCCATCATATCATCATCCACGGCAAAATCCCGGATTGTTAACATGATCAATGCAAAAAGGAGAAGGGAAATGGCAACGAAGAGAAGGTTTCTTTTTCGTTGTTTACTCATGAATCAGATAATTCGTTCCTAAAAAAAGCCCACAAAGGTATAAAAAAATCATATTCAACAAATTTTTTCCGGTGCGTGACCGGCACCGGCCTCGTCAGGGCCCTGTTATATTTCTCGTCAGAGACTATGGACAACGTTATATTTTACGAAATGTTCAAAAAAAATGTTGCAACCGGCAAAATTTAATGGGGCATATCTCTTCCACAGAAGTAAAAAAAGATGTAGGTTTGCGGAGTTTCATCATAATATACAATACGAAAAAGGCTGATAAAGTTAGTTTCCAGGAAATTAGCCGGATATACATCATGGCCTTGCAGTTCCCGGACATCTGGTTCACCGGCCTTTGCGGTTATACAGGTGCGTATTGACAAAATGATGCAGTGTACGCCAGCAGGAACCTGTAAAAGGGAACTGAGCTGGCCCATAATAATGAATACAGGTAAGAAGACAGGTAAAATATGTTTTTCAGGGATGTAATCGGGCAAAAAACCCTGGTAAAGAGATTGATCCGGCAAACGTCGGACAACCGGATAAGTCACGCACAATTGTTTCTGGGGACAGCCGACACAGGTGCGCTTCCCCTGGCCGTGGCCTACGCCCGCTTTATCCATTGCACCGGCAGGCAAACGGATGATGCCTGCGGGAAGTGCCTGTCGTGCATCAAGTATGATAAGCTCGGCCATCCCGACATTCATCATTTTTTTCCCTCTGCCCCAAACGACGAATTCAAAAAAGACGTCAGCAGCAAGCTGTTTACTGACAAGTGGCGCAGCCTGATCCTGGAAAACCCCTATTTCACCTACTACCAATGGCTGAGAAAGCTTGGTGTTGAAAACAAACAGGCCATCATCAGCGCCGAAGACTGTAACGATATTATCAGGCAGCTTGGAAGGAAGTCGTTTGAGAGCCCTTACAGGATCGTTCTTGTATACATGATAGAAAAGCTTTTTCACAGTGCAGCTCCCAAGCTGCTGAAAGTGCTGGAGGAACCTCCTCCGAACACCGTTTTTCTGCTGGTTTCCGAAAACAAAGACCGGATACTGAACACTATTCTGTCGCGGACACAAATTATAAAAATGCCCTTTCCGCAAGAGCAGGAGGTTTTGGACGCTTTAATCCACAAGTATGGCCTTCCGGCAGATAAGGCGAAACAGATCTCCTTCCTTTCAGGAGGAAGCATAACGGAAGCCCTGCGGCTAAGCCGCCAGGACGAAGAACATATGGCTGACTTTGAGTCTTTTCGTGAATGGATGAGACACTGCTTTCGAAACGACGCGGCAAAGATCTTAAAATGGGTGGAAATTACATCCAAGGGAGGCCGCGAAAAACAAAAGTCGTTTCTGCTCTATGGGTTAAAGGTATTCAGAATGTGTATGCTTTCCAACTATAAACTTCACAGCCTGGTGCGCCTGGAAGGGGAAGAACATAAATTCATCCAGGGGTTTGCACCTTTTGTTAACCACAAGAACACACTACAGATCGTGGGCGCTTTCAATGAGGCGATCACGCACCTGGAGCGCAATGCAAATCCGCGCATCCTTTTCACAGACCTTTCGTTTGATGTTGTCAGGCTCCTGCATGTTAAAACCTGAAAAGATCCGGTTTTTTCTTACCTTTGCAGGTTAGACGTCAATGAAATAAGATTACAACCATTTAACTGCCAAACCATTGGAAAAACATAACGAACAATCGTTTCTCTCCAGGGGCTGTTGTTCCGTGCCACAACCACATACACGCCAGCTGGATGTTTTCAGGCATTCATGCAACAAGCTGGACGCCTTCGATTGGCTTCAGAATATTAAACCGTCTGAAGTATACACCTCAGACGGCATTGTTGAAGTCAGGTTTAAAAACAGCCGGAAGGATTTTTTCAGGGCGGCACCTGACCTGGACCTCAAGGTGGGTGATATTGTTGCTGTTGAGGCCTCCCCCGGCCACGACATAGGCATCGTGACTCTCACAGGAGAGGTGGTGAAGCTCCAGATGAAAAGCAAAAAGGTAAAGCCTGACAGCGATGACCTGAAACGCGTGTACCGCAAGGCAAAAGTATCCGATATTGAAAAGTGGGTTACGGCCGTAAAACAGGAAGAGAGCACAATGTTCCGCTCAAGGGAGATCGCAGACTCATTGAACCTCGAGATGAAGATCAGCGATGTGGAATACCAGGGCGACCGGACAAAAGCAATTTTTTACTATACGGCCGACGACAGGGTCGACTTCCGGGAACTTATCCGCGTGCTTGCTGATGCTTTTGGCGTCAGAATAGAAATGCGACAGATCGGGATGAGGCAGGAAGCCAGCAGGCTCGGCGGAATAGGGCCTTGCGGCAGGGAGCTCTGTTGTGCCACCTGGCTGACAAAGTTTAAATCGGTATCCACAAACAGCGCGAGAACACAACAGCTGTCTTTAAACCCCCAAAAGCTGGCCGGACAATGCAGCAAACTGAAATGTTGCATTAACTATGAAAACAGCTGCTACCTGGATATTCTGAAAGACTTCCCGGATGTTGAAAAAGAGCTCGTCACAAAAAAAGGGACTGCCACATACCAGAAAATGGACGTGCTCAAAAAACAGATAGGCTATTCCTACAAGGACACTCCCAATCATATCGTGATGATATCGGTTGAGCGCGTCAACGAAATCCTCAGCCTGAATGCCGGTAACAAAAAACCAGACGATCTTGCTTTGGCTGAAAACATAAATGACGTAAACAACGATAACCTGTTCAACTCCGACAACAGCCTGGAAGACAGCCTGACCCGGTTGAC
>LCWY01000104.1_pt1 | contig 11529 bp, 7 predicted proteins | sample 348741 | NCBI WGS metagenome assembly LCWY01 (sample SAMN03565343, study PRJNA281982) | anaerobic digester metagenome | biome: Anaerobic digester; feature: Alkaline_Metagenome_Assembly_A; material: Alkaline anaerobic digester sludge; isolation source: anaerobic digester run at haloalkaline... | reverse complement strand
AGTCCTGTTGAAAATCCAAACATCAAATAATCAATAAGTTAAAAAAATTATAGCCAGATGAACCGGGCACTTGCGGGCTCGGCAAAGCCAAACGTCCAATACGGGATTTATGACACACAGGATGATGATTATTGGGACGTTTCGACATTTCGACATTTCGACATTTCGACATTTTGACAGTTGCAACACAACGCCTAAACTTTTACCAAAAACATAAACACCTCAACAACTACTAGTTACCAAAAAATAAACACATGAGATATGTGACAATCATAATTTGTCTTGCTGCTGTTGTGGCATGCAGTAAGGATGATACGGATGCACCTGATAACGTGGATAATTTCGTTGATGGCATTCTTACCGATATTGATGGCAATGCCTACCAAACAACTGGGATAAATAACATAATCTGGATGGCAGAAAATTTGCGTGTCACACACTACCGGGATGGGTCACCAATCAGACATTCTTATTCTGATCAGGCCTGGGCGACCACTGTGAATGCTGTATATGCCGTATACAATTATGATCAGTGGGATGCTGAAGGAATTGGTTCAGCAAAAGAGATGGCTGACATCTATGGTTTGTTGTATAATTATTATGCTGTTGAGGACTCCCGCGGATTATGCCTGCGGGGTGGCATGTCGCTTCAAATAGCGATTGGCAGCAGCTTCTGACGTTTGTTTTGACACAAGGTCATCCTAACGAATCAACCAGTGAGGAAGGTGCCGGTAATGCGTTAAAGTCGTGCAGGCAAGCCGGCTCCCCTTTTGGCGACGAGTGTGATACTCCGGAACATCCCCGTTGGGAAGAACCCTTGCCCTGGGGGCCACAGCATTATGGTTTTGATGCATTCGGTTTTTCTGCACTGCCGGCAGGTTACAGATCAAAGGAAGGCAGTTATGTTCAACTGGGGAGGTTTGGTAATTGGTGGACTTCCACCGAAGAGTCATCTTCTTCGGCCTGGTCGATGGCCATGTTTAACGAAGCGGGTTATGTAAGTAGCGGGCCATACGGATCGCACAAGAATACGGGGTATTCGGTGCGTTGTGTAAGGTATACTGATCAGGTATGAAATAGAATTCAATACGCAGTACTGTATCCTAATCTGTTACCAGCAGGTCGAGGGCATCCACCAGGTAGATCAGGGCGGCCATGGCGGCGCTGCCCAGCTGCATCTCACGGCGGTTGACCTGGTCAAAGGTGTCGCTTGCGGCGTGGTGCAGGTCGAAATAGCGCTGGGTGTCCGTATGCAGTCCGGCCAGGGTCACCTCATCATAATAGTTTTTCAGCGGAACGATATCCACGCCGCTGAATCCGGCGAATATCTCATGTATGCCGTAGGGCTGAAAATACGGTTTTAGCGTCTTCACGGCTTCCAGCCTGGTGTCGTCGGCATCTATGGAGAAGCCCCGGGGTGTGAATGCGCCGCGATCGGATTCGATGGCAAAATAGTGTTCTTCTCCATGCTTATGCGCCAGGTCTGCGTATTTGTTTCCGCCCCGCTGGGCGATCTCTTCGTCCATGAACATCACGGCGCGCACGGTACGTTTGGGTTGGATGCCCAGCTCCCTGAAAATACGGAGCACGTCGATGCTTTGCATGCATCCTGCACCGTCGTCATGGGCACCCTGTGTGTTGTCCCACGAATCCAGGTGCCCGCCTACGGTGATGATCTCGTTCGGATATTTGCTGCCCCTGATCTCACCGATCACGTTATATGAGAGCACATCGGGCAGACGATGGCTGGTGTTGCGCAGGTACAGGTTCAGATCCGGGTCTTTCTGCAGCCAGTTGCTTAGCTTGTCTGCAGCTACGGGGCTGAGAGCCAGGGCAGGTATGTTGGGGCCGTCTTCCGCAAAGCGGGTAACACCCGTGTGGGCATAGTCGTGGTCGGCGGTGGTGACGGATCTTACCACAGCCGCCACAGCGCCGTATTCAGCCGCTAGGGCCGGGCCGCGGAATCGCGCTCCCACCGTTGCGCTGTAGCCGTCAAAGGTGTTGTAGTAGCTGTGGTCAAAGTGGCGGTTAAAGAATACGATCCTGCCCTCCAGCTGTTCCCGCCCAAGGGCTTCCAGCTCGTCCAATCCGTCAAGCTCAACGACAGGTGCCGTCAGCCCTTCCGGGCCGGTGCCCACCGAAAGGCCAAAAGCCAGGGCAGTAAGCTCAGCGGTACCCAGCCTGGCGGATATCGCCCTGGCCACTTCGGGCTCACCGCGCTGCCAGTTCGGCACCATCACCTCCTGCAGGTATACGCTGTCAAGGTCCATCCCTGCCATGACCTGGCGGGTGAATTCCACTGCAGCTGCTGCCTCGGGCGTGCCGGAAAGGCGCCCTTCCGTTGTTTCGCAAAGGATACGCAGGTTCTCATAAGCTACATGAGAATGCAGTGCATTTGCAAATATTTCACGGATCACCTCCTCCTTTGCGATCAGGGAAGGCATCATCAATAAAGATAATACAAGCGAAAGAAACATCTTTGTCATCGTAGTAAAGCTATTCTGTATATTTATTAAACAATTGGCCAATTCTTCCTGCCGCCCATCCCGTCGGGCTGCAAAAAAGCATCCATACGAAAAGCAGGCAAGGCATCAAAAATACAATAAATCACACGTTGTGCAATTCTCTTATTCTTTTTTTGAAATTTCAACATCTTGTTTATGGGGCTTAGTGCTTTTGACTCCGGGCATTTGGCGGTTAGCATATGCGTAAGTAATTTTTTACTTATATTTGAGGTTTTTTGAGGCTCTCAAGCCATCATTCTTCAAAAAGGCAAAAAGAAATATATGTTTTTGAGTGGATTTAACCCAAATTGGCCACGATAAAACACGGCTTTGTCTTTCAGACACCAATCAAAGCGATAAATAAATAATCAATTTGGATCATTAAGAACCAGACAGCAGAACTATGCAGTATTGTTACCATCTAAACAGGTTGAATTATCATTTGGCACTTTTTTTTGTCGCCTTTATGTTTCTTTTTACTCCGCTCATGGAAGCACAAGCCGAATACAGGCCGGTCAAAAGGGGTGAAAGGCCGCCCATTGACCTGAACAACGTTTCCCAAGAGGCTTATGAAAAAGGTGTGATCAGGATCAAATTCGAAGATGCGGCCTACAGGAATATATCCGGGGAGGTTTACAGCCGCTCCGAAAAGGGTGCCATCACTTTTGGCCTGGCCGGTGTTGACGCACTTAACGCACAGTATAACGTTCGGGATGTAAGGCAAACTTTTGATTCTCCGGCCCTGAATAACAGGTACCAGGAAAGACATCGCAAATGGGGTTTCCATTTGTGGTTTGATCTGTTTGTGGATGAGGATACGGATATCATATCCATGGTGCAGGATTACAAAGCCCTGGATGAAGTGTCTTTTTCAGAACCGCATTACAAAAAAGAACTCATCGGAAATGTCTTAAATGAGGGTGAGCCCAAAGCTGATTACCATACGGCGGAAGCCCCCAAAAGGGATGATGACGGCTTGTTTCCTGACGACCCCCAGTTTGGCGACCAGTGGCATTATCACAATACCGGCCAAACCGGAGGCACCGTGGGCGCCGATATCAGTTTGCCGGAGGCGTGGACGATGGAAACAGGCAATGCAGATGTCATCGTAGCAGTCATCGATGGTGGTATAAACATTAATCATCCTGATCTGGCTGATAATATCTGGGATGGTGTCGGCTACAATTTTGTAAGCGATACGCCCACTATTTTACCTCACGATCATGGCTCTCACGTGGCAGGGACGATCGCTGCGGTAAGCGACAATGGACTTGGTGTGAGCGGTATTGCCGGTGGCTGGGATGGTGTGCCCGGGGTGGCTCTTATGACCGCCCAGGTTTTTGAACCCGGTTTCTTTGGCCCGTCGGGTGGCTTTGAACTTGCTCCCGTATATGCTGCAGATAACGGTGCAGCCATATCACAAAACAGCTGGGGGTACACCTCTGCAGGGTTTTATGAGCAAGCCGTACTGGATGCCATCGACTATTTCAACGTAAATGGTGGTGGTGATGTGATGGAAGGCGGTATCACGATTTTTGCCGCCGGTAACGACAACAATGCCGGGCAAAACTATCCGGGCTACTATTCAGGCACCATGGCGGTCGCGGCACTCAATCACAACGATGAGCTCGCCTGGTATTCGAACTATGGCAACCATATTGAAATATCCGCCCCCGGTGGCGAAACCAATATTGTAACCGGGCAGGGTGTCTTAAGCACTTTGAATTCGGGATACGGCTTCTACCAGGGAACTTCAATGGCTTGTCCCCACGTTTCAGGTGTGGTAGCACTGATGCTTTCTATGGCACCCGGTGAGTTTGATGCGGAGGAGATCACAGACATGCTTTTAAGTACAACAGACGATATTTACGGCAGCAACCCCGGTTACACCGGCCAGCTTGGCAGTGGTCGCGTAAACGCATTTGCCGCTCTTGCAGAAACTCTTTTCAATATGGCCGATCCGGATGCCCCCGCTGCACCTGGAAACTTCAGCCTCAATGCAGACCCCGAAGGTGAGCTTTCTGTTGAAATCACCTGGATCAACCCTGATGAAAGTGCCTCCGGGGAAACCCTTACAGAACTTGACACCATTAACATCTACCGGGGCCAGGAATTGATATATTCAAAACTCAACCCGGTTATCGGCGAAGAAGCAAGTTTTACTGATGATGATATTGATGCAGATGGGACATACCATTATGTGGTCAGGGGAGCTAATTTTGCCGGAGAAGGCCTCGCTGTAAGCGGTAGTGCATATATTGGCCACGACACCCCTGCAAAACCCGAAAATATTCAATTGAGTGCAGCAGGAGATAACGCCATTCTCACCTGGGATGAACCCCAAACAGGTCAGAACAACGGCTTTTTTGACGGTAGCAACGTTACATATACCGTTTACCGGTATCCCGGAGGCGATGAGGTTGTTGCCGAAACGGAAGAAAACATGTTTTTTGATAACGGTGTCCCGGGTATTGGGAATTTCTATTACGAAGTCACTGCGTTCAACCATGTTGGCGAAGGCGGCACTGGCTCTTCCAATGTAAATACCCTTGGCGCTGAGGGTCTTTTGATCTTCGAGCCTTTTGACTATCCGGAGGGTGAACTCCCCGTAGGATGGCACATCGACGGACCCGGCGAGAGCAACTGGGGCGTGCATGACTCAGAAACCGCCGGTGGCGAAGCACCCCAGATGCGACTGAACTGGAGCCCCTCGTTCACGGCAGTTTCCAAACTCATTACCCACGAGGTAGATGTTGCCGCTTATGACAGCCTGGATCTGAGCTTCCGGCAATTTCTCAGAAACTTTGGATCTTCAACCGGCGAAATATCCGTGCTTTATACAACCAACCAGCGCGAAAGCTGGAATGAGCTTATGTCTTTTGATGGTGTGGACGATTATGGGCCTGTGCATGAGGAGTTCCAGATTCACCTCGATGATGAAGCTGAAATCATACAATTTGCTTTTAAATGGGATGGCAATACTTTCGATATCTGGGATTGGAATATCGATGATATGATCCTGGAAGGCAGCGGTGCCTATTATGAAGTCATTTTTGAGGTGGAAAACGAAGAAGGCGATCCCGTGACCGATGCAACAGTCACCATGGGGGAAAAATCGGGTATTGAAGTGATCCCGGGTGTCTATCTTTACAACCAGGTTGAGCCCGGAACCTATCATTATACCATCGAAAAGGAAGGCTACGAGTTGTTTGACGGCGAGCTTGAAGTAATTGATGAAAGCCTTGAAAAACATGTTGTGATGCTTTGGGAAAGATACAGCGTGCATTTTAATGTGTATGACCAGGATAACGTTGAACTTCATGGTGCAACCGTCACCCTGGATGAGCATACCAATGAGTCGGGAGAATACACCTTTGATGATATTTCAAATGGCTTGTATGAGTACACGGCTGTGAAAGAAGGCTACCATACGGTTACAGGTACCGTTGAAGTTGATTATGAGGATGTTCATGAAGATGTGGCGATGGAGCTGATTTTATATCAATTAACCTTCGACCCGGTTACAGAATACGGCGAGCCGATTGCAGATGCTGTAATTACATTGGATGGGACCGTACACCAGGCCGGTGAATACGAGTTTGCCGATGTTATTCCGGGAACGTATGATTACATCATTGAAAAGGAATCCTACTTCCCGGCCCAGGGCAATATTGAAATAGCAGATGAGGACGTGTTGAAACAAGTGGTTCTTTATGTTGACGATACGGGTATTTCCGAACTGGATGAAAACGTCGTAACCATATATCCGAATCCCGCGCAGACTCAGGTCACCATTGAATCGGACCTGGAGATCAGTCATGTGAGTGTTTCTGACATCCATGGCCAGGAAGTTAAAAGCCTGGATGTCGGTGCCGGTCACGCTGTAATGGATGTCAACCGGTTTGACACAGGCATTTATTTTATTCGCATTTACACGAATGACGGGCAGATGCTAACCAAACGCATCCAAGTCATTAACTAGTATTTTGTCAATGCTGCTGTACCGGCTGCTTAGCGGAGTTTTTTCTCAGCTCTGGTAAAGAGGCCCGCATATAGCCGTCTTCAGCCATGGGCGTGTCTGTTCTGCAAAGCATAGATGTCAAATAATTGTGCCGGCTACAGCAATGCTGAGATGATGCATGCCCGGATTATTCCTGCATTTTTTTAAGCCGGTTGTGATTTGCATAATCCGCGAAACCGTGGTCTTGGTGTGTCACATTGTTCCGTCATTCCGGATATGATGATCCTGGAAGTATTTCTTGGTGTGCTTTGCGCCTCAGCGGCGAAAAAGAGGTTCATTTATTTGGAGGATAAACGTATTTAAACTACCTTTGCATTTGCAAAACGAGGGTCTCGTGGCCGAGGGGCTAGGCAGAGGTCTGCAAAACCTCCTACAGCGGTTCGAATCCGCTCGAGACCTCCAACCCGGTTCAATAAATCCAACCGAAATCTTTAAAAGTTAACAAAACCAGCACTTTAACCGGTGCTGGTTTTGTAATTTATAGCGCATAATTTCATTAGTGATACAAAAATGTTACTAATTGATTACTAATGTCTTGTCGAGATGCAAGCTATTCACGAAAATATAACTTACAGGGAATAAAAGAAAAAGAAGATTGATTCTCATCAGTCGATATTGCGATTAATAATTAAACGAAAAACAAAATATTACAATACCATATTACCGCCTGATATCTCTCATCCGAATACAGGTTAAAAAGTAAGTCAGACAGCAAATGATCCGGGAATCATTTATTCGAGAACATCGAATATTTTTGTATATTAGTAATTAAATATGAAAATTGCAGATAATGCATTATTTCTTGTGAATGGCAAGATAACAGATCGTTGACAACCTGAAATCACCTTCAAGTTATACTTCCAAAGGACATATGACCTATGAATAAACAAAAGACGCAGCACAACGATCACGGAAATGATGAGCACGCCGGTAAGAAAACGGATGCACCGGGTGCTGAAAAAAGGGAACACGACAAACATGGGGGCAGCAGTGGACACGATGAACACAAAGACCATAGCGGACATGGTGAGCATAAGGGTCATGGAGAACATGATAAGCATGAGAGTCATGAAGAACATGACAAGCATAAGGGTCATGAAGGACATGATAAGCATGAGGGTCATGAAGAACATGATAAGCATAAGGGTCATGAAGGACATGACAAGCATGAGGGTCATGAAGAACATGATAGGCACGGGGACCATAGTGGTCACAGTGGACACGGAGATCATGGCGGTCATGACAAGCATGCGGGACATAGTCCGGAGATGTTTCGTGACAAGTTTTGGCTTTCTTTCATTCTTACGATTCCGGCAGTGTTCTGGTCGGCACATATCCAGCAACTGCTGAATTACGAGGCGCCTGAATTCACTGGTTCGGATTGGATTCCAGCTGTGCTGAGCACGGTGATTTTTCTGTATGGCGGTTTGGTCTTCCTGCGGGGGGCATGGCACGAATTGAATGCCCGCCTGCCAGGCATGATGACCCTGATATCGTTGGCCATCACGGTGGCTTTTGTTTTCTCCTGGATCGTAGAGGGCGGACTCATCGATGCCGAAGCTCTTTGGTGGGAGCTGGCGACACTGGTTACCATCATGTTGCTCGGTCATTGGATAGAGATGCGTTCCATATCACAGGCCCAGGGAGCTCTCAAAGAGCTGGCCAAGCTCTTGCCGGATAAAGCAACCCGTATTACAGATGATGGGGAGGAAACGGTATCGGTTGATGAGTTGCGCAAAGGTGATATTTTATTGATCCGTCCTGGCGAACGTGTGCCGGCTGACGGGGTGATCAGGAAGGGGGAGAGCAACCTGAATGAGGCAATGATAACCGGAGAGTCGAAGCCATCGTCAAAAAAGAAGGGCGACGAAGTCATTGCCGCAACCATCAACGGAGAGGGTTCCCTCCATGTGGAAGTCACAGGAACGGGAGACGAGACCAAACTTTCCGGTATCATGCGGCTTGTATCGGACGCCCAAAAATCGAAATCCAGGTCACAGCATCTGGCTGACCGTGCTGCCCAGATGCTGACAGGTGTGGCGGTCTTTGCCGGGGTAATCACCCTGATCGTCTGGCAGTTTTTGGGTGCGGCCATTGACTTTTCCATCGTCCGGATGGTGACGGTCCTGGTTATTGCCTGTCCGCATGCCCTGGGGTTGGCCGTTCCTCTTGTTGTGGCAATTTCCACTACCCTTGGCGCGCGAAACGGACTCCTCGTAAGAGACAGACGGGGGCTGGAAGAAGCACGAAAACTGGATACTGTTATCTTCGACAAAACAGGAACGCTCACTTTGGGAGAGTTTCGCGTGGTTGATTTGTTTGTAGCAGGGGACGAATCGGAAGAAAAGATGCTTCAGATAGCGGCTGCCGTTGAATCGGAGTCCGAACATCCCATTGCCAAAGGTATTGTGAAAACGGCACAGGACCGGAAACTGGAGGCGCAGGAGGCAGAAGACTTCCGTGCAGTGACAGGCAAAGGTGTTGCTGCCTCTGTAGACGGCAAAGAATATTATATGGGCGGACCTGCAATGCTGAAGGCTGAGGAGGTACAGGTGCCTGAATCGCTTCAAAACGAAGCGGAGGCAGCAGCTGACCGGGGGCAGGCCGCCATCTACCTGTTAAGCGAAGGGAAGGCCCTGGCGGTCTTTGCCGTCGCCGATGCCATTCGGGAAGAAAGCCGTGAGGCGATTCGTGCCCTGCACGACCACAATATCGAGGTGGCCATGCTCACCGGTGACTCAAAGGCCGTGGCCCACTCGGTGGCTGATGAGTTGGGGATCGATACCGTGTTCGCAGAGGTTCTTCCTGAAGATAAGGCATCCAAAGTAGAGGAACTGCAAAAACAAGGGAAGAAAGTCGCGATGGTGGGCGATGGGGTCAACGACGCGCCCGCACTTGCCACAGCCGACATAGGAATTGCGATCGGCGCGGGAACCGATGTCGCCGTGGAGGCCGGACATATCGTACTGGTACGATCCGATCCGCGCGACATACCCCGCATCATATCACTGTCTTCCGCCACCTACCGGAAGATGCTTCAGAACCTTTGGTGGGCGGCAGGTTATAACATCTTTGCCATACCACTTGCAGCGGGTGTTCTCGCTGCATGGGGAGTCCTGCTTACACCTGCACTTGGCGCGGTACTTATGTCAGCAAGCACGGTGATCGTGGCGATCAATGCACAATTTCTGAAGAGGGCGCAATTGTGATACATGTGAATGATGCTGTTAGAGAGTGCAGCATTTCACCAGTATCCATGATTCAACCGCCATGATATTCTGTTAGGTACGCATAATGGGTGTTACCGATTTTCCCTTTTTCAGGGGGGAGGTCAATTTCTGCCACAATTATTTCAAAATTTAAACGGTAAAACAGAGCAATGAAAAGGATATTATTAATAGTTGTATTTACCGCCATGCTCAGCCCGGCCTACGGCCAGTTCAGCCTGGATGTATCAGGCGGATTCGTCGCTCAATCGTATAATGAGGTTCAAATCCCGAACGAAGAGGGAACTGAATTTGATTTGTATAAGGATTTTGACATTCAGACCCCTGTCTTATATTATAGCCTGAGACTTGGTTATCGTTTCAGGGAAAAAAACCATTTCTTTTTACTGTATGCGCCACTGACTGTGGATTATGAGGGTGCCGCACCTTTTGATATCAGGTTTCAGGATACAACCTTTCCCCAGGGCCAGGATATTGATGCAAACTATAAGTTCAACAGCTATCGGTTGACATACAGGAGAGATCTTTACATCTCTGAGAAGTGGCTTTTGGGTGTTGGTTTTACTGCGAAAATCAGGGATGCTGAAATTCGTTTGACCGATGCGAATACGACGGATAAAAAGGATGATTTTGGCTTTGTTCCGTTGTTGAATGTGTATGCGGAGTATCGATTCAACAATTGGATGGCCTTTTTTGAAGGGGACGGTTTGGCGGGTGGACCCGGAAGAGCCTTTGATCTTTACCTGGGAGGCAAAATCCCCGTGCATGAGCGTCTGATGGTAAAGGCAGCTTACAGGATAGTAGAAGGGGGTGCAGACGTCAGTGATGTCTATAACTTTACCATGCTGCACTTTGCGAATGCTGGCGTCATTATTCACCTGTAGCCCTGGCAGATACCTTGATGAGTTTCTCTCAGGGAAAACCTCCAATGTGGTTCAGCAAATACAACCATAATTTTTAAAGGGCAGGACACCAGTGCCTTACGAAGGGGCTGGTTTTTTTTGTTTACATCTGCATGCAGATCGTGGGTGACACAATCAGATAATATATTTATCAAAAGAGGCTTGGGGGCATGGTGGCTCTTCTCTGTTGTCTTTTGTTCATGACCATGTATGAGATGCTGATCTCGTGCACACCGTGTCTGACATCTGTTGATCCGGACAGGGAGTAATCATAGCTATATCCGACTTTCAGGTCTCCACGGCGGATGCCGACCAGGAAGATGACAGCACTGGGTTCTTGCAGGTTGTGCCTGTACCATGCGCCGGCCATGATGGGTTCAATTCCGGTATACAGGCCAACATTGATCCGCTTTATTCCCCCCTGTTGCTGGTAAATGATGTTTGGGGAGAAGAAGTATTCATAGGGTACTGTATGCGCTCTCCTGACTTCTGGCGGTGCGAAATACATTCCCGCGTGGGCGGTGTATTTCCTGGGAAGTCTATCGTCGCTGAACACACTTTGGTTCGGTTGTGTCATGTGGTGCATGGCTGCGCCTGCATAAAGCCAGTCGTTGAATACCAGCAATCCGGTGCCAAAGTTGGGGGCATGTGTATGTTCTTCCTCTGGTGGTGGCTGGTTCGGGTCAAGAAAATCGAGATTTTCCCACCGGATATCCCTTCTGAAGTACCCTGCCTGGGCAGCGAAGTTCAGATGCCACGTGCGGCTTAACCTCAAGTGCCCGGCATAAATGGCATCCAGGTGGTTGTTCCAGGCCATATTTCCCTGGTAGTCGCTGGTAACTATCAGTCCCAGTCCGCCATATGCCCTGGGGGCG
>LCWY01000102.1_pt1 | contig 11677 bp, 14 predicted proteins | sample 348741 | NCBI WGS metagenome assembly LCWY01 (sample SAMN03565343, study PRJNA281982) | anaerobic digester metagenome | biome: Anaerobic digester; feature: Alkaline_Metagenome_Assembly_A; material: Alkaline anaerobic digester sludge; isolation source: anaerobic digester run at haloalkaline... | reverse complement strand
TGGCAAGAGTTAAAAAAGGAGTTAATGCAAAGAAAAAAGCACCGTAAAGTATTAAAGCTGGCAAAAGGATTTCGGGGAAGCGGAAGTAAACTGTTTAGACCCGCTAATCAATTTGTAATGAAATCATTAAAATATGCATACATTGGACGTAAGCTGCGAAAACGTGATTTTAGAAAGCTATGGATTACCAGAATTAATGCAGCTGCAAGAGCAAACGGGTTATCATATTCTCGATTCATGAACGGGCTTAAGCTTGCTGATATTAACATAAACCGAAAAATGTTAGCTGATCTGGCTGTGAATGATAAAGAAAACTTTGCAAAGCTGGTTACTGCTGCAAAGGAGAAACTTGAAGCATAGTCACACTGAATACAAAGAGTCCTAACGGGACTCTTTTCTTTTAGAATTATAAAAGAGGAGGGATCTTGTGGAAAAACGGATCAGCAGCTTGGAAAATCAAACTTTAAAGGACATTTTGAAACTTAAAAACAAAAAATATCGGTATAAAGAAAATACATACCTCATAGAAGGATACCGGTTAGTAATGGATGCACTTAAACATAGGGCACCTGTTGCACAAATTTTGGTTTCAGATGTTTTTGATCTTTCAGATTCTGGGAAAGCTTTCAAAAAGGTTTTCAGTTCTTGTGAATCGTTGATCGATTATATTATTCTGCCGGAGAAAATTTTTGATAAGTTAGCAGATACAGAAACACCCCAAGGTGTTTTGGCTGCTGTAAGAATTAAAGAATACAATTTCACTAATCTAATGAAAGAGTTCAAACACAAACCGTTTATCATTACTCTTGATTGCGTACAGGATCCCGGAAATCTTGGCACAATACTTAGAACTGCAGAAGCAGCAGGTGTTGATTTTGCAATTATAATAAAAGGTACTACTGATCCCTATAGTGAAAAAGCAGTAAGAGCATCAATGGGTGCTACCTTCACTTTGCCTATTGTTCAATTAGAAAGCAGTGCTGAGTTACAAAAAACTAGAAGAATATCAAGTGACTCATTATGTAAGCTCTTTGCAGAAAGCTTCTTCATACAGCGAGCTGTCATATGATGGAGGAACGAATTTAATTATCGGAAATGAGGGGTTCGGGGTTTCAGAAGAAATAAAAAATATTTCTCACCACACAATAAAAATACCGATCTATGGAAAAATGGAATCATTAAATGCTTCAGTTGCTGCAGGGATTCTTCTTTATAAAATAGCAGAAAAAAGATTATCTTAAACCAGGAAATTCTAATGAAAGATTGTTCCTAAAACTGATTTGTGATATAATTTTGAATTAATTCCATACTGAACAGTTAATGAAAGAGGTTAGTATGTTTACAACCCTTAAAAAGGATACAGAGAGGTTTGTCTAGGCTGAGAGCATACCCTGTAAACAGAAATTTCCCTCTGGAGATGCAGAACTGAAATTCCAGTAAGTCCTGCCGGTAACCGCCGTTATGGATATGAGAGGCTATTCATTTGATTTTACGTAAATGAAATGCTATTAGGGTGGTAACGCGGAGTCTGCTTCGTCCCTTCAATGAGGGGGCGGAGCTTTTTTGTTTTTGATCATAAAAAGGAGGCGAAAAAAATGAAGGAACAGCTAAAAGAAATTAAACAGCGGGGAATGAATGAAATTCAGAAGGCGGATTCCCTTAAAGAGCTTGAAGATCTAAGAGTTAAGTATTTAGGTAAGAAAGGAGAAGTCACCCGAATTCTAAGGGGAATGGGTAAGTTAAGTAAGGAAGAAAGGCCCATCATTGGTGAATTAGCTAATGTTGTGCGAGAAGAAATCACGAATGCACTTTCAGAAGCGAAAGAACGACAAGAGGAAATAGCTCTTGAAATACAATTAAAAGACGAAATAATCGATATCACTATGCCTGGTGTGAAAAAGGAGGTGGGTGTTTTGCATCCTTTAAATCAAAGCGTCGAGTCCTTGGAGGAGATTTTTATATCTATGGGATTTAAAGTGGTGGAAGGTCCTGAAATTGAAACTGTCGAAAATAATTTTGATGCCCTTAATGCACCTAAAAATCACCCTTCCAGAGATTTAAGTGATACTTTTTATATTACTGAGGACTTGGTACTTCGAACTCAAACTTCACCTGTTCAAATACGAGTGATGAAAAATGCTCAACCTCCCATCAGAGTGATTTCACCCGGGCGTTGTTTTAGAAATGACACACCGGATGCAACTCATTCACCTATGTTTCATCAGTTGGAAGGTTTAGTGATTGATGAAAATATCACTTTAGGTGATTTAAAAGGAACACTTGATGTATTTGCTAAACGATTTTTTGGAGATGATACAAAAACTAAATTTCGTCCTCATCATTTTCCCTTTACTGAACCAAGCGCGGAAATGGATATTTCCTGCTTCAAATGTGGCGGAATCGGATGCAATATATGTAAGGGCAGTGGTTGGATTGAACTATTAGGAGCAGGAATGGTTCATCCGAATGTTCTTGAATATTGCGGTATTGACTCCGAGAAGTATAGCGGTTTTGCTTTTGGTATGGGAATTGATCGAATTACTATGGCTAAACATGATATTGATGATATCCGTTTGTTTTTTGAGAATGATCGACGTTTTCTAAAGCAATTCAAGTAAATTAAGGAGGGATAATAATGCTAGCACCAAGAAAATGGTTGGAAAACTATGTTAAAATATCTATTGATTCAAAAGAACTACGGGATCGAATGACGATGTCAGGATCGAATGTAGAAGAAATTCGGAACTTAAGTGAATCATTTGATCATGTTGTTATAGGAAAGGTTCTGGAAATAAAGGAACATCAGAATGCTGATAAACTAGTAGTTGCCAAGGTGGATGTAGGCAACAAAATTATACAGATTGTCACAGGAGCAAAGAATTTTAAGGAAAACGACTACTTGCCTGTGGCATTGGAAGGAGCAACTCTCGCTGGTGGTTTAAAAATAGAAATAGGAGAACTTCGCGGAGTCAACTCTGAAGGGATGATGTGTTCCCACGATGAATTGGGTATTCCAAAATCCTTGATTCCCGAAAGCCAAAAAGACGGATTATGGATTTTAAAGGAGACGTACCCACTTGGAAAGAATTTTAAGGAAATCCTTGATCTTGATGATGATATTTTAGAATTTGAAATTACTCCAAATCGTCCCGACTGTTTAAATATGTTGGGGATAGCAAGAGAAGTTTCTGCTACAATAAAAGAAAAGCTGGTTTATCCATCGATTAATTACAGGGAAGCTTCAAATGACGCCCATGAAAAAGTAAAAATCAGAGTAGAGGATCAAAATGGATGTAAACGATACATTGGAAAAGTGTTGGAAAACGTTACTGTAGAACCATCGCCTGACTGGATGCAAATTCAATTGATGAAAGCAGGAATTCGTCCTATTAATAATATTGTCGATGCAACGAATTATGTGATGCTGGAGTACGGACAACCCATTCATGCCTTTGACTTGGACAAAATACAAACAAATGAGATTGTTGTTAAAGAAAGTAAGCCTGGAGAATTATTTGAAACATTAGATGGGGTAGAACGGGAACTTGAGGGTGGAGAAACAATGATTACTGATGGGGTAAAACCATTAGCGATTGGTGGTGTGATGGGCGGCTTAGATTCCGAGGTAACTCTCGCCACAAAAACGGTTTTAATAGAATCGGCAAATTTTGAACCTGATCATATTCGATTGACAAGCAAACAGTTAAATCTGCGTACTGAAGCATCAAGTCGATTTGAAAAAGGCGTTGATCCTGAAATTGCAATTACTGCAGCAAACCGAGTCTGCCAACTCATTCAGCAAATGACAGACTGCAGAGTACTGAAAAACTCTGTTGATATCTATCCGAATCCAGTTATGAAAAGAGAAATTTTTGTCCGGGATGATCGAATTAATAAAATGCTTGGAACAAACATCCCAAAGATGGAAATGAGTGATATTCTAACCAGTCTGGAAGTTGAAGTACAGATACTCGATGAAGGATTGAATCTAAAACCACCGACCTTTCGCAATGATCTTGTAAAAGAAGTTGATTTTGTCGAAGAGGTTGCAAGAATTTACGGCTATGATGTGATTCCTTCAACAATGCCTACTGCTACTGTAACTTTAGGGGGGCTGCTATCATCAAGAAAGATTGAAAATTTGGCAAAAACCTCTTTAACATCTCAAGGGCTCTATGAGGTTTTAACTTACTCTTTCGTCAGTCCTGGCAGTGTGAATAAATGTAGAATCTATAAAGAAAGTCCGTTGCAAAAGATGATTCAGCTGAAAAACCCTTTGGGAGACGAAACCAGTGTAATGAGAACAACTTTAATCCCAAGTATGATGGATGTTTTGGATAAAAACAATAAAAAGGGAAGCAGCGATTTTCGAGCTTTTGAAATCGGTCGAACCTTCCATCATTCCGAAGAAATCTTGCCAAGGGAAACGACTAAATTAGTCATAGGAATGTACGGCGATAAAGATAGCTACTACACCTTGAAGGGGATTATAGAAGAACTATTGAATACCTTGAAGATTACCGAGGTTCGATTTAGAAGAGAAGTGCATCATCCGACTTACCATCCGGGTCGAACTGCAAATCTTTACATGAATAACGAGTATCTGGGAATAGTAGGAGAAATCCATCCAAAAGTAACTGATGCATATGATATAGAAAAGAAATGTTATGTTGCCGAGCTTGAATTTACTGAACTGATACAACTTGCCGACTTGGAAAAACATTTCTATCCTCTGCCAAAATATCCCTCTATTGAAAGAGATATTGCTCTAGTTGTTAATAATAGTGTTGCCGTAGGGGAAATCGAGGAGGTCTTAAAGGATTTTACGGAGGGTATTTTAGAAACTTTTGAGCTATTTGATGTCTATCAGGGCGATCAAATTGAAGAAGGTTACAAAAGTATCGCATATAACTTAATCTACAGAGATCCGGAAAAAACATTAAAGGAAAAAGAAGTAGCGGCAGTTCATGACAAAGTGTTACTACAATTAAAGGAAAAATTTGACGCTCGTTTGAGATAGTTGATAATTCTATGATATAATGTTGAAAAACAGCTCGATATTCTAGTATGGAGGGGTGGATATAAACGTGGAGAAAAGAAACAAAGTATTGATCAAAATTAATGGCCAAGAATACCCCATCGTTGGTTCAGAACCTAAGGATTATCTGCTGAAAGTAGGCAACTATGTAGATGAAAAAATGCAAGTAATTAGAGAAGCAAATGAACGGTTGAGTACTTCGATGATCGCTGTTCTGACAAGCATTAACATGGCCGATCAAATCCTTAAATTGGAAGATGAACTGTACCGCTTTCAAAACGATGTCGCAAAACCTCTCAAAGAACTCACTTCCTTAAAAAATGATTTAAAATCCTTGAAGGAGGAAAAGAATTCCCTGGAAATGGAAAACTTTAATCTTAAGAAGACCAATGGACAACTTCAGCAGTTTAAGGAGAAGTACGAAACAGAAACATTGGATTTAAAAAAGAGACTTGAAGAAAAAGTTGACGAAAGCGAAAAACATGAAGTTGTAATCAATGAGCTTCAAAACAAACTTTTTGAAAATCAAATTAAACTTGTTCAAGCAAGAAAACAGCTGGAAAAATATCAAAGTGAATCAAAATAAACGAAAAGAGGCAGCGATGATGACCTATTCCAGAAAGCCCATCATTCATGGAGTAATCTTTGGAGTTGTGGCCACACTTCTACTCTATCTCATTAATGGAACCTTCTCTTTTAACGGAATAATTGGCGGTGTTGTTTGGATTATTACTGCATTAATTATCCCTGTTCGAGAGAAAAAAGTCATAATGATAAAGCAATGAATGAGGTGACAATTTGAAAATTTTAACACCTGACTTATATTTCCAAAGCATTGTTGATGTAAAAATTGAATTATTAAAGGAACGCAAGATCAAAGGACTAATCATCGATATTGACAATACACTAGTTGGATGGGATGTAGATTTACCGACTGAAGAAATCATCCGTTGGCTGGAGAACATCAAGCACCAAGGTTTTAAAATCTGTCTAGTCTCAAACAATAATCGTAAAAGAGTGGAGCTGTTTGCGAAGGACTTAAATCTTCCATATATTTTTAATGCCAGAAAGCCAATGCGAAAAAACCTTAGAAAAGCTATGAAGATTTTAGAGACCTCAACAGAAGAAACCTGTATAGTAGGTGATCAAAATTTTTACCGATATACTTGGAGGAAATCTTATTGGAGTTACAACAATACTATTAAAGCCTATAAAAAGCAAAGAGTTTTGGTGGACAGCCTTTGTTAGAAAGATAGAAAAATATTTCATAAAAAAATATCAGTAATGATCCTAATGTAGCTACAAATGTAATACGCTTTTTAATTTACTTAATTTTAGCAATTTATTTTTCGACAAAAGACCGTATTTTTGCGGTCTTTTTTGTGTTTAAGATTCAAATTCCAACATTCTTTTAGAGAAATTCAACTTAAGGCAGAATTTGAAAGAAAAAAGGAAAATTTCCAAAGATATCGAATAATAATAAGCATAGGAGGTGGGAAAATTGAAAGAAATCATTCCCCAGATATTTTTAAAGGAAGACCTGGCAGCTCTGCAAGTAAATAAAATACCTGAAGTAGTGGAAATGGTGAATCATATTCTCGATCAGGGGATAGAGGAAGAAGCAAGCGATATTCACTTCGAGCCGAAAAAAAAAGAATGTAATTGTTCGCTTCAGGAAAGATGGTGACTTATTTACTTATAAAGAAGTGGAACATCGGCTATATATCAAGCTGCTCTCACGAATTAAAGTTTTATCCAAAATGAATATTGCAGATTTTCGCAACTGTCAAGATGGAAAAATGGAATATATTTCAGAGAGGAATAATCAAGCATATAAAGTTGATGTCAGAATATCTATTATTCCAACAATTTTTGGAGAAAAGATGGTGATGCGTTTATTGGATCAACAAAAAAATATCTGCAGCTTCATAAACTGGGTTTTACTCCCACGCAATTAAAAATGATTAATGATTTCGTGAACTTTCAAAACGGAATGTTGCTTTGTGTCGGTCCAACAGGTTCAGGAAAAACCAGTACATTATATTCGATACTGCAACAGTTTGATCATCAACAATTAAACATTACCTCTATAGAGGATCCTATTGAATATCAAATTGAAAACATTAACCAATGTCAAATTAACGAAAAAACAAATGTAAATTTTCATAAAACTATTAAATATGTACTTCGTCAAGACCCCGATGTGATTATGATTGGTGAAATCAGAGATGAGGAGACCGCAAAACTCGCTGTAAGAGCAACAATTACAGGTCATCGTGTATTGAGCACATTACATACTAAAAATGCGATTAGTACGGTTGTAAGATTAATTGATATGGGAGTGCAGCCGTATTACTTGAATTCCGCTTTGAACGGAATTATAGGACAAAGGTTATTGAAGAAAAACTGCCCCTTTTGTTCAATTAAAGTAATACCAACAGAAGAAGAGATGGAGTTATTGGGAGGGAATATCCGGGAAATATTATGATCGGTCAAGGATGTAAAGTTTGTAATCAAAAAGGTACAACTACTCGTGTGCTTGTTGCTGAGGTGTTATTGTTTGATGATCGCGTAAAAGATCTTATACGAAGAAAAACAGACCGTAAAACAATTAGAAAAGAGTTAGGGATCATTCATAAGTACAATCTGGTCGAGCAAGGAAAATCTCTTTTATTTAGTGGGATCATTCCTTTCAGCGAGTATCGAAAGTTATTGTTTACTGATGAGTTTTAGGAGGAATTTCCATGGGATTTTCGATCGGAACATCAATTATGATGTCTAAGCAAAAGAAGTTGGAAGAGTTGATAAATTTTACAAATCAACTGGAAGTAATGGTTTTATCTGGGCTGAGTTTTAGTGAATCGATGGAGATACTTGAAAAAACAATAACCTGCTCAGCTTATCATAACAAGTTGAAGGACATGAATGTTTCTTTGAAAGAAGGAGCATCGATTAAAAATTGCTTGCACCCACAACTGTTTCCTTCGTTCTATGTGCATACCATTGGTATAGGTGAAGCAAGTGGCAATCTTGATCATTCTCTTTCGACTTTACGAGAGTTTTATGAGAAAGAACTGAATTGGGTTAAACAACGGAATGCAATCATGGTTTATCCTAAAATTTTACTCGTCTGCTCACTATTTTTATTAATATTGACCTCTAAATGGATCATACCAAGTTTTGAAAATCAACAAGGGACACAAACAGGCCCTGATCCATGGTACTTTAAAATACCTATGTTTATTAATGATCATTTACTCTGGTTTTTTCCTTTTTAAGCCTGACGTTAGGATGTATTTCGAAAATTCTTATGAGAAACAATGAAGTTCACAATCTCATTCGGAGGGTACTGTGCAAATTGTCGATGATCGTTCCTGTGATCAATAGTTTGTCAATTGCAAAGATGCAGTTAACTTTTTCTGAGAATCTAAAAACATTGATACAATGTGGAGCAACAATACCGGAAGCAATTGCATATATAGGGGATGATTCAGATCAGATTTTCTTTGCAAAATCGTTGCAAGGGGTAGAAGATTCCTTGCATCTTGGAGATTCTCTTCATTTAGCAATGGAAAAAAATAAAAAATTATTTTCTCCATTTATGATCCATTTGATTCGCGCAGGGGAAGAGTCTGGAGATTTGGTTAAAGTACTGGATCGTATGATTTATTATTTGGAGGGAAAGCACATTCAAAGCATGACAAAATTCTACAAAATTCTAGAACCGGTAATCATTATAATAATGGCTTCGTACATCGGGTTAATTATGCTGTCAATTCTGCTGCCGATGTTAGACACCTTTGATGCAATTCTTCCCTAGAGCCATTAAAAAGAGGTGAGAGATGATGAATAAAGCAGGATTTACACTAATAGAGCTTTTAACAGTTATTGCAATATTGTCAATCATTATGTCAATTGCTATACCCAGAACATCAGGTTATATCGAAAGAGGATCATTAACAGTAGATTTAAGCAATGCAAAAATCGTAAGTAATCATATGATTATATTCCATCAAGTAAGAGGCAGATGGCCAAATTCTGAAAAAGAGTTGTTTGGACATGGTGGCTTGGCTGTTGAGAAACCAAAAGCACAAAGTTCATCCTCAAGATTTATTTTTGGTATAGAAGGTATAGTGCAGCTGATTTATAAAGATGAAGTTCATTGGTGTTCGAAAGGAACAACAACCATAATAAATCCTGGTAGTGAACTGCCTAAATGAGAGGAGATCTGGGGTTTGAAAATTAAAATATCAGAAATCTCAGGAATCACCTTGATCGAACTGCTTGTTGCTTTAGGGATTATGACGTTATTGTTTGCGATTGTTCATCCTCATAGTGTTTGGCATAAAGAACAGATTGAAATCAACAACACCACCCATGAGATTTTTGAAAGCATAAAACTAGCAAGACATTTAAGTGTATATGAAGAGAGTTCCTACTTTGTTCGTATAAGAAACAATCAATTAATTGTGCAGAAAAATTCCTGGGGGAGTCAACCAGTTCAAGAGCTTTCCATTCCGGAACATATAGTTATCCGTTTTTTCAATGGAAATTCTGTCACTTTTTCTCGAAATGGAACGACTTCTTATAACCATATTTTGATTGGAAACGAAAAAGCGGATTTATATAAAATCACACTCAGCATAGGATCATCCAGAGTTGATTTGGAAAGGATTGATTAGATGGATATGAATTTGAAGTCTAAAGGAGCTACGTTAATCGAAATGATTATAAGCATCGGTCTGCTAAGTATCGTAACGTTATTATTAACGCACAATCTGTACCAACAAGTTCAGACATATATGCATTTAAATGATCGATATTTCGACATTATTGAATTGAAAAATGCAACCGAAGTATATTTAAGAAACCAGGATCATTATCAATCACAAAGAGGCAATCGTATTACTGTTTCAAAGGAAGATTCATTCTATGATGGAAGCATCTACATAATCCACATAGAAAATCGAGAAAGAGATGAGATGATGTCCATTGAAGTATTCTCTTTTCGTCACAAAGAATAATTCAAAAAATGAAAACATTGGTGGAATTATTTTAATTGAGCTGATGGTGACTCTTTGTTTGTTCGTTCTCTTATTAGGGTTTTTGCTGCGAATATTTCTGTTGACCTATACACATTGGTCCAAAGAGTTTGATCATCGAAATACCTTTGAAGAAATGCAATATGCTATACATTACATCGATCGAATGACGAAACGTATGGACCAACAAACCTTTCAATACGATAAATGGTCCAGCACCCTAACATGTAAAAATTATTTGGGAGAAACATCATATTTTGATTTTAGTGGGAATCGTCGGGTTGATCGAAATACATATCTTTACTATGACAGAAACAGAGGAGAGCTCATGACCAATAAAAACAAAGAATATAACACATTGATTAAAGGAGTAAAAGAACTGACAGTTGAATATGAAAACACAGGATGCTATCGCTTCAACTTGAAATGGAGGGTTCAATAGAAGAATATTTCAAAATCACCAGGGTATTTAGAATTAATCCCAAGGGGAATGATTATGAACAGGAATAAAGGGTACATCCTCATTTCTCTTTTATTATTTTTTTCCGTCATTTCTTTGGTTTTATTTTCTTTTCATCGGTACTTTCTTATTGAGAGCTTAAAGGTCCAAGGAAAATACGAGAATACCCGTGCATATTATCTCGCTGAGTCATCTTCTTTGCTGTATTATCATAAAATTCTTCATGAGGTTAATCAACTTGCTGATGAAAATTTTAGTAATGTATGTTTAAAATGCTTTGATCATAGTTTAATGAATTTCAAACAACAACTCCAGGAGAAGCTTCAGGATGACTGCTTTTGGAATAATATCGAAAAACCTTTCTTTAAGACTTATAATAACGGATATGTAATACACGGGGAACTTATTTCCCTCGATGGAAAAATACACTACAAAGCATCAGGCGAGTATAGTAATACAGCAATTATCTACTATGTAACATTAACCTATCCGGAAATTGTTTATTTAGAGGATGAAGTCAGCATTATTCTTCCGAAAATAGCAAGCTATTATCAAGGCTATTAAACTGATTTTACGATGACTGTGTTATAATGGTAGTATTCTTTAAATCATACTTTGGAGGTGCTGAAATGAATAGAATTCAAAAAGTAAAGGAGCTTATCAAAGAGAAAGAGGTGCATGGTATATTAATTTCAAGTCCTGAAAACCGGAGGTATTTTTCCGGATTTACAGGCAGTGCAGGAAATTTATTAATCACTCCTGATAAAAATCTCTTAGTAACAGATTTTCGCTATATCAGTCAGGGAAAAGAACAGGCAGAGGGATATGAAATTATTAAAACAAGCAAAGAATATTCACTTACGAATGTAATAAAGAACGAAAAGTTAGAATCCATTGCTATTGAGGAGGATTATACTACATATGAACAATATCTAAAATACACAGAAAAATTACCGGATATAGATATTAAATCACTCGATAAGAACTTGTTGAAGATTCGAAGCATTAAAGAGGAAGATGAAATTAGTAAAATAAGAAATGCAGCACAGATTACTGACAAGGCGTATTCCTATATACTGAATGAAATTAAGCCAGGCATTAAAGAGAGGGATGTTGCAAATGCTTTAGAATTTTTCA
>LCWY01000100.1_pt1 | contig 11828 bp, 16 predicted proteins | sample 348741 | NCBI WGS metagenome assembly LCWY01 (sample SAMN03565343, study PRJNA281982) | anaerobic digester metagenome | biome: Anaerobic digester; feature: Alkaline_Metagenome_Assembly_A; material: Alkaline anaerobic digester sludge; isolation source: anaerobic digester run at haloalkaline... | reverse complement strand
GGGATAACCATGAAATAATTATAGCAATTATCGACAAAGTTTGCAAGCTTTTTTAATAATTAATTATTTGTAACAATTACTGATATCATATATAATCTAGAAGAGAGATTTTATAAGGAGGAGAGGGATCAGCTCATGAAACAGAAAATTGAAAAAAACGTTAAATAATTTGTCGAAAAGAGGATTTCAATGTTATTTCTTTTCCACTTCATCGGAAGCCAAGAGCCATTTACTCAATCAGATAAAAAAGGAAGAGACAATAGGAATTGGCGGCTCCATGACAGTGAAAAACCTTGAAATTTATGAGAGTTTAGTAGAGCAAGGCAATGAAGTGTACTGGCACTGGATGGCAGAGCCGAAAGACCGCCCTAAGATCTTTCCAAAAGCTCAATACTCAGATATCTACTTAACAAGCACGAATGCACTTACAGAAGAGGGAGAACTGATCAATATCGATGGGAATGGCAATCGTGTGAGCTCTATGTTTTTCGGTCCTAAAAAGGTGATTTTTCTGTGTGGAGTAAACAAGATTGTGAAAGATGAAAATGAAGGATTTAAACGAATTAAAGAAATTGCCTGTCCGTTAAATGCAAAACGTCTGGACTTAAAAACACCCTGCGGTGTGACCGGTGAGTGTAACGATTGTACTCATCCTGATCGAATGTGCAATATTACAGTTACATTGACAGGACGGCCTAAACTCATTGAGCAGGAAATCTATCTTATCGATGAGGAGTTGGGATATTAAAGAATAAGGAAGTGTGGTTAAATATGGAGATTTATTTAGATAATGCTGCAACAACAAAGCCCTTGCATAATGTGATGAAGAGGCTTGAGAAAGAAGCATTTTCTGCTTATGGAAATCCGTCGTCATTACATCGAAAAGGATTGGAAACAGAGAAGAAAATTAAAGAAGCCAGGAGAAATATAGCACGGGAAATAAATGGGAAATATAACGATATCTATTTCACCAGCGGGGGCACAGAAAGCAACAATCTCGCTCTTATCGGATTTTTCACCAAGAACTTTAAATCAATCAAGCCCTTTCGATGCGTTACTCTTAAAACTGAACACAAATCAATTTTAAAAAGTATGGACCATATTCTTTCTAAGGGAGCAAATGTTCAATATGTTCATGTTGACAAAAATGGGCTAATTGATTTGGTTAACCTGGAAATGCTTCTTAAAGAAGGAGTCGATCTCCTTAGCGTCTCTCATGTAAATAATGAAACCGGAGTTATTCAACCGATTGAGAAAATCGGCAAGCTTTTCAAAAAATATTATTCTGCCGGTTATTTTCATGTGGATGGAGTTCAATCTTTTTGTAAAATCCCTCTTAATGTGATGGATGCAAAAATCGATGCTCTTAGTATCAGCGCTCATAAAATTCATGGTCTTAAAGGAACCGGGGTTCTTTACCTGAGAGATAAAAACAAGGTCAATCCCCTATTTTTTGGTGGAGCACAAGAGGGAGAGGTTCGTCCGGGAACAGAGAATTTTCCTGGGATTATCGGATTGGATGCGGCATTAAAGGAATTAGGGAAATCTTACTCTTCATACTATAAAGAAGTAGCAGATAAGAAACGTTATTTTATGGAGAACATTCTAGAAACCATCGACCATGTTTCAGTAAATGGAATCGCAGGAGAGAGTGGGAGCCCTTATATACTGAATCTTTCCTTTTTAGGTGTAAAAAGCGAAGTGCTGCTTCATTCCCTTGAAAGTGATGGAATCTATGTTTCTTCTGGATCTGCCTGCAATGCAAAGAAATCAGACAGAAGCCATGTGCTCGAAGCCATGAATTTAAATGATCATCGGATTGACAGTGCTATACGTTTCAGCTTCAGTCCATTTACGACGTATGAGGAGTTAGATGAAACTGTTGAAGTACTCAGGAACCATGTGGAAAGTCTAAGACGAATTATGATGAGGTGAAAGAATGGAAAATGTAATTATTGTACGGTTTGGAGAAATAAACCTTAAGGGAAAGAATAAGCGATTTTTCGAAGGGAAACTGATTAAACATATACGATTTCAATTGAAGGAATTTATTGACACGGAAATTTACCAGGAATATAGTCGTCTCTATATCCGATCAAGAAAAGAGGATCAGGGAAAGATCATTGAGAAGGTAAGAAAAGTCTTTGGAATTGTCTCCTTGAGCACCGCAGTTTCAATACCTTCTGATATCGATGCCATCAGGAAAGCTTCTTTCGAACTAATGAAGGAGCGATTTGATAAAGAAGCGTTTAAGACTTTTAGAGTCACAACCAAACGAGCTAATAAAAAAATTTCCCATACCGTCAATGGAAGTCAGCAGCGATGTAGGTGGATTCGTATTGAAGTCCTTTAATGGAGAGTTGTCTGTTGATGTTCACCAACCTGATGTGACATTAATTGTTGAAATTCGTCAAAAGACCTATATTACCTGCGATCACTTTCCTGCATATGGAGGTCTACCTCTGGAAACCAACGGATCAGCGTTGCTGCTTCTTTCAGGCGGAATTGACAGTCCTGTGGCAGGATGGATGATGGGAAAAAGGGGCGTAAAGGTTCATGCTGTTCATTTCCATAGTTACCCCTTTACCAGTGAACGAGCACAAGAAAAGATCCTCGATCTTGCAAGGGAATTGCAAAACTACATTGGCGAATTTATGATCTTTAATGTTAACCTTTTAAAAATCCAAAAGGCTATAAATGAAGAGTGTCCAGATGAGGAGATGACAATTCACTCCCGACGATTTATGACACGAATTGCCGAAAAGATCGCTAAGAGGTATGAATTGCAAGCATTGATTACTGGAGATAACATCGGACAGGTTGCCAGCCAAACGATGGAAAGTCTGCAAGTGGTCAGCGAGGTAGCTTCAATTCCAATCTTTCGCCCTCTCATTGCTTATGATAAACAGGATATTATAAAAGTTGCAAAAGAAATAAATACTTATGAGATTTCCATTCAGCCTTTTGAAGACTGCTGCAGTGTATTTTTACCGAAGAAGCCTCTAACAAGACCACGATTAAATAATATCGTTGAGTCCGAGCAACATTTAGATGTAGAAGGATTAGTGACTGAAGCGATAGAAGACATGGAGATTATGAAATTGACGTTTAATCAAGAATAAAAGGAGGGAAACTATGGAGGAGTTAACCCATTTTAACCGGGAAGGTCGAGCAAAAATGGTCGATGTAGGGGAAAAAAGGGAAACAAAAAGAAAAGCTGTTGCCAAGGGTCGGATTAGGATGAAAGAGAAGACTCTTGAGAATATCCTTCAGCAAAATATAACTAAAGGTGATGTTCTAAACGTTGCGCAAATTGGTGGAATTATGGGAGCAAAGGAAACTTCAAAATTGATCCCTATGTGTCATAATATATTCATCACCGGAGTGGACCTTCATTTTGAAATTGATAAAGAAAACTCTGCTGTAATCATCATTGGAGAAGTTGAAACCGTAGGGAAAACCGGTGTTGAAATGGAAGCATTGACAGCTGTTACGATTGCAGCACTTACCATTTATGACATGTGTAAGGCAATTGATAAGGATATGGTAATCGATGATGTAAAACTGATTCGCAAAGAAGGTGGAAAGTCCGGATTATATGAAAGAAGTGAAGAATAGATAATTGACAATAAAAAAGATGTAGCTTGGTCTCTAGCTACATCTTTTTTTGTGCTGATTGACTGTGTTTTTATAGAATTAAGGTCTTGCACATTCGCCGGCTTCTTCCTTGAGAATATCAACTCCATGGGGCAGAGCATCTGCAACAAAAGAGAGGCTTTCCAATGCTCCTTTAGGGCTCCCCGGTAAATTGATGATTAAGCTGTTTGAACGTATGCCTGAAACTCCCCGAGAAAGCATGGCCTTTTCGAAAATTTCCAGACTCCTCATCCGGATGACTTCTGAAATGCCGGGAACCAGCTTATGAATCACCTTTAATGTTGCTTCGGGCGTCACATCTCTTGGAGCAAACCCTGTTCCGCCGGTTGTGAGAATAAGATCCAGCTTTAGATCGTCTGCAAAGCGAATAAGAGTTTGCTCGATAATCGGCTGTTCATCGGGGATAATGATGATTTCTTCAACATTTGCTTTGAAATGATCCCTAACAAACTGAGTTAGAGCAGGTCCGCTTTTATCAACTCTTTCGCCTTTGCTCCCTTTATCACTTACGGTAATGATCCCTACATTCATGCTTTGTCACTCCTCTTGTGCGTTAGTTATTGTCATCGTCATCTTCATCATCATCTTCGTCGTCATCGTCATCTCTCGGCGGGGGAGTGCCGTTGTTATTTCCGTTACCCGGCCCGCCGTTACCATTTCCGTTGTCGTCATCTTCATCATCGTCTTCTTCAATGACGATTTCTCTATACTGATAGATAACCTTTTGTTCTCCGAATATTATTTCGCCGGACTTAGGTGCGCTGTCATCGGGGATGCCGACAAACTCATAACCTTCAAATTCCAGCTGTTCAGTTTCATAAGACTCTCCTATTTCAGCATCCTCCACCACATAAGCTTCTTCCTGTAAGATGCTTATAGTACGTCCGCGATCATCCACTTCAACATATTCAACAATTACCGATCCTAAACCGTGTTCTTCAGGATCATACTCTTCTGCTTCATCAAAGTTCGGTAGCTGGTATGCATAGTCTGACACATTGACACCTGGGAAATCTTCAAGGTCAAGAGGTGTATCCGGTCCGTATGGAGCAGGACGTATAAAGAAGATGCGTTCTTCAAATTCATCACTGTCAAATTCATAATCGAAGTCATAATCCTGGACGATAGTTCCTGTACGTTCATGAATAACTATCTTAACTAAAGCATCACATTCTTCAGTAGGCTCGGTTCCTCTAACAAAAATTTCTGAGTGCACTGCGGGTCTTACTCGACCATCAGACATTGTTAATGTCCCCATTTCTCGAGTTAAATCACTTGGAACTTTTCCGGAATAAGAGGAGACTTCACGAGTTACGATTCCATCCGGTGCAGATGGGAAGCTTTTAGACTCCAGATCTTCATGCACCCGAGACATTACAGTAGACCACACTCTTGATGCACTGGCACTGGTCAGAAAATTGCCTGATCGATCTTTAAGAGGAATACTGTTTGTATCGTTACCAATCCATACTGCAGCACTATAATATGGGGTGTAACCTGCAAACCAAATATCTGTTGCCTCATTTGTTGTTCCGGTTTTGCCTGCAACAGGCATGCCGGAAATTTTAGCATGGCTTGGAGTAGTACTGATACTTGAATTTACAACATCATACAGCATATCATGCATGATGTAGTTGTTTTGAGGATCCATAATTCTTCGGTTTTCATTATTTGATTCTAAGATAATATTTCCATTTCGGTCTTCTACATGTGTGTAGCTGAAGTTTTCGTTTAAGACTCCATCGTTGGCATAAGTTCCATATGCAGCAGCCATTTCTAATGGCGTTACTCCATGAAGCATTCCACCAATAGCTGCGCTAAGTTGATCTCTAGTTCGATTATTGTGCTGAAATCCATAGTTATCAAAGGATTGATGCATAATTTCAATCGCTTCATGTTCAGTGGAACCAAGTTCTCTCATCAGTCGAACTGCGACGACATTACTGGATCGAATTAAACCGTCACGGAGCGGTGTAAGACCTCTAAACCAATTGGACGTCACATTGGTTGGCCAGAGTCGATCAGGCTCATGAGAATCCCATCGTAATGGAACATCGTCAATAATGGATGCCGCTGTATAACCTCTTAACAATGCAGGTCCGTATGCTGAGATAGGCTTGATTGCAGATCCCGGTTGACGAGGAATTTTTGTGGCTCGGTTTAAGGTTCTCCGCCCTTCCACATTCCGTCCACCAACTATACCTCGAATGGCTCCTGTATAGGGATCGACAATTGTCATGCCAACTTGAGGCTGAACGACTTCATTGATAAAAAGAGGCTCGGAGCTCCCATCCTCATAGGTTGCTATAAAGTTATCCGGATTATTCAGTTCCTCTTCCATTTTCGTTTGGATATCACGATCCATGGTCGAATAGATATGGTATCCATTCGTTCTAAGCAGTCGTTTTGCATCATCTTCAGACTCTGCTATTCCCTGTTCCACAAAGTCCCGAACGACTTCATCAACAACAAGTTCAGAAAAAGATGAACTCATGCCGGTACCTGAAAAACGTGATGGATTAATATAGTCAACTAAATTCGCGTCAACAGCATAATCATATTCCGCTTGAGTGATATATTCATTTCTTAGCATGGCATTTAAGACTAAACGATAACGGGGGATGGCTCGTTCATCAAATACTGTCACAAGTTCACCGCGGTCATCTTCAATCTCGTCCTCGGATTCTTCAGGATCTTCCTCCGGATCATCAACGATTTCTCCGTCATCAACAATGTCATCATCCGGGAACTCATCCTGAAACCCGAATACATAGTGATCCTCAGTTATGTCCGATTCATATAGATAGCGAATCGGTGTATATCGGGAAGGATTACGGGTTATCCCTGCAATTAAAGCGGATTCCACAAGACCTAACTCGCTCACGGATTTCGAAAAATATGCCTGGGAAGCTGCTTCAACACCGTAATTTAGACTTCCCATATTTACTGTATTGAGATATGCCTCAAGGATCTGGTCCTTAGAAAGCTGTTGCTCTAGTTGAATTGCCAAGTACATATCCTGAATTTTACGGGTATAGGTTTGATCAAAGGTGAGATAAAGATTTTTTACTAATTGTTGAGTAATTGTACTGCCACCCTGACGAGCTCCGGTAGTCAAATTTGTATAGGCGGCTCCAACAATTCGACGAAAGTCTAAACCGTCGTGCTGATAGAAACGCTCATCTTCAATGGCGACAAAAGCATTTTGAACAATTTCCGGAACTTCTGAAAAATCAACAATTATTCGTCGTTCATCAGTCTGAACCTCTTCGATCACTTCACCTGCAGAATCATAGATGAAAGAGTTAGTAAACAATCCTTCATAAGGATTCTCACCATCAATTTCAATGGTTTCGGATATAATACTGTAAACAAAGCTTGTTGCAGCAGCTAAGACACCGATTGCAAGCACTACTAAAATAATTGTAGTAATCGAGAATATTTTTAAAGCTTTTTTCTTTTTATTATTTTTCTTTGAAGTTTTAGGATTCTTTCCGTTATTGTTTTTTACATTCTTTTCAAAAGACATGGTCTACCTCCATAATAGTTTAAATTCAATTGCCTTAAAGGTCACTTTTAATCATCTAGTATTATACCATATCGATAGCTTAAATGCTATTATTGATAAGAACTGCGAAGTGTATCTATACCTTGGTAAAATTAGATTCTTTTCTTTTTAAAATTCAGAATTCAGATTGAATTTGCCGACAAAATCATGTATCATAAAAGTAAGAAATGAAGGGAGGGTTGCAATTATGATTGTGAGAAATTGTTCAGGTGGGATTGTATTCTATGCAAACCAGGTATTTCTATTAAAAAAATGAAAAAGATGAGTGGGTATTACCTAAGGGAAAAATTCGTAATGAGGATTCTCCAACCGAAACTTCGCTTCAAAGGGTGAAGAAAGAGGGAGGCGTCGATGCTGAGATTTTATCGAGCGCTGGAGGTTCAAGTTACGAATTTTATTCTATTTCAAGAAAACAGCCTGTATGCAATCAAATATCATGGTATATTATGAAGGCCAAGAACAAAACATGCCAAATCAATAAAGAGTTGGGTTTTAAGGACGGTGGCTTCTATCCCGTGGACGAAGCAATTGAAATGATCACCTATAGTCAAGATAAATCATTAGTTAGTCTCTCCTATAAAAAGTACAAGGATTTAGTAAAAAATAAAGTCAATGCATAATTTCTTAACTGCCAAATTACACGAAACACTATTTTATGAAAGAAGTAGCTACATTAAAAAGCTGCTTCTTTTCTTATGAAAACCATCATGCTATACTTTTAGGAGAGAGATTAACCGAAAGAGGGATTTTATGAAGGAAATGTATTTTCGAATACACAAAGAGGGTGAAGTGACTTACGAAGTTGATAAGTCCAAGTTCATTGCCTTTGGAAAAGCAGTTGAAGACGAGAAAGATGTGGCGAACTATATAGAGAGGGTTAAAGAAAGCCACCCCGGAGCAAATCATTATGTACACGCTTATGTGATAGGAAAGGATGGATACGCGCAGCGATCTAATGATGACGGTGAACCCTCTGGAACTGCAGGCAAACCGATTCTTGAATTATTAAAACAGGAAAAAGTCGTGGACTCTGTCATCGTAGTTGCAAGGTATTTTGGCGGTATAAAGCTAGGAGCAGGTGGACTTATCCGAGCATATTCAAAAAGCGCACGGATGCTTATGGATAAATCGGGCATCGCCACCATGGAGAAATTTATACATGTTAAAATTCCATTTGAATATCATTTATGGGGCAAAGGAGAAAATTTACTCCATCAACAAAAAGGCTTTTACCTCATGAATATTGAGTACTCCCAAAACATAACAGTAATAGGATACATTCATCCGACTCAATGGGAGAGCATTGAAGGAAATCTGAGGGATCTTTCTGCGGGAAAAATAGAGATTGATCGTTTAGGAGAGAAATATTTGGAAATCTATAAGAAGAAGGTATATATATAACAAAGAGGAGGAAAAAATGTGAGTCAATCAAAAGATTTTAGCTATGATATGTTGAAGATTAAAAAATGGGGAGTTCTTGGAGCGACTCCCGATGAAAGCAAGTTCGGAAATGTTATTTTCCAAAGGTTACTTGATGAAGGATATGAAGTGAAAGGAATCAATCCTAAATACGATGAAATTAATGGACATAAGATTTATTCTTCTGTTAATGAAATTGCGGATGAAATCGAATGCTTAAATATTGTTGTAAATCCTAAAATTGCCTACAAAGCGATTGAAAACCTGTCCCCTGAAGAAGTAAATAATCTTTGGTTCCAGCCTGGAGCGTATGATGATTCTGTTATAAACTATGCAAAAGAAAAGGGATTTAATGTAGTCAATCATATTTGTGTTCTGGTAGCTCTAGATCGGAGGTAAAGGAATTAATGATGAATGATGAAATGAGATTAAAGAAAATCGATGATTGTGTAGAATGGATTCGTCGGCAAGTATCTGAAAGTCATACTAAAGGGGTTCTCGTTGGCTTATCCGGTGGGATCGATTCCTCTGTTGTCGGACATCTTCTTGTCCGTGCATTTCCCGAAAATTCCATCGGTGTGATTCTTCCCATCGATAGCAACGAAGAAGATGCTAAAGATGCTTATTTGATTGCAGAACAATCAAAAATCAACCATATTGAAATTGATTTAAGCGATGAAAAAAACTTGATTTTAAAGAAAATTGAAGAAGCGATAGAAAATTCATGTTTAACACCTGAATCTCAGAAGAAAATTGTGGATGCAAATCTCAGAGCACGCATGAGAATGTCTGCATTATACAGTATTGCAAACTATTTTAATTATTTAGTCGTAGGGACAGATAATCTCGCTGAACTATATACCGGCTACTTTACAAAATATGGAGACGGTGGTGTGGATATACTGCCGATTGCTTCTCTGACGAAGCAAGAAGTTTTTCAGTGGGCACGTTTGCTGAATGTCCCGAAATCGATATTAAACAAAAAGCCATCTGCGGGACTATGGGAAGGCCAGAGCGATGAAGAGGAAATGGGGATCAGCTACGATACGATCGATCGATTCTTAATGGGTGAGAAAATTTCTTTTGAAAATGAGAAAAAAATTGATAAAAATGCATACTCAAACCGAGCATAAGCGGAAAGTCCCGCCAATTTTTGAAGGCTAAAAAAATAACTCCTCAGAAATGATCAGAAATTAATAGTTAAAAGTTTAACTATTTTAAGAAAAGTGTTATAATGCTTATTAAAGAATCGATTAATTTGTTTTGAGGAGTGGTGAACAATGAATTTGTTAACGGTGAAAGATCTTTTGAATGCAGAGGTGCTATGCGGAGAGGAAAACTTAAAGAAGGAGATTTCCAGCGCCTTTGCATGCGATTTAATGAGCGATGTATTGGCATATGTAGAGGATAACACTCTTTTACTGACGGGTTTGATTAACCCTCAAACCATAAGAACTGCAGAAATGATGGATATTAATGCAATTGTGTTTGTAAGAGGAAAATTGCCTAATCAAGCAATCATTGATTTGGCAAAGGAAAATGACATTGTGATTATGACAACAAAACACATTCTTTATGAAAGCTGCGGGATTCTCTTTAACAAAGGATTAAAGGGCGCAAGTATTATGCATAAATAAGAAATCAGGTGAAAACATGAGTACAGTCAATTTAGAATACAAAGTAGCAAAAGAAGATTTCTCTAAAGCGGGAGAAGCTTCAAGTGCGATAAAAAAAAACATTAAAAAAAACTTGGAGTCAATTCAAAAATCATACGTCGTGTTGCTATTGTGACCTATGAAGCAGAAATGAATATTGTAATTCATTCTTTTGGTGGAAAAATTTATGTTGAAATTGATACGGAGAAAATTAAAATTATTGCTCGAGACACAGGTCCGGGAATTCCTGATACCGAGAAAGCTTTAGAAGTCGGATATTCCACTGCCACACACCAAGTACGGGAGTTAGGTTTTGGAGCAGGAATGGGACTGCCAAATATTCAAAGATGCTCAGACGAGTTCTCCATTGAATCCATAGTGGAAGATTATACACAGGTTGAATCAACAATCTATATTCAATAAATACAATTCTGTAAAAGGAGGGATGAGAAATGAAAGTTAGTGACTTGGTCTCTACCGGAGAATTTCAATTAATTACAGAAATAGACGCGGACCCGTCAATTAAAGGGTGCTATATTGGAGATCTCTTAAGTTGGGTTATGGCGCACTTGGAAGAATCACAGTCCTGGGTGACAATCCAAAGTCATGTGAATGTTGTAGCAGTAGCGGTTTTAAATGAAGCTTCCTGCGTGATCCTTGCGGAAGGATCTCAGTTGGACGAGGATGCAAAAGCCAAAGCCGAGGAGGAAAACCTTCCGGTTTTAAGTAGTCGTTTAAGTGCTTACGAAATCGCTGTTCTCATCAACAGGATGCTGATGAAAAATGATTAAACGATGGGATTTTCATATCCACAGTGATCTGTCACCTTGTGCCGATGATGAAATGACTCCGAATAACATTGTGAATATGGCATTAATTAAAGGTCTTTCGGGAATTTCTATCACTGATCATAACAGCATAAAAAATCTAATAGCTATTGAGAAAGTGGCTAAGGATAAAGGGCTGGATTTTTTACCGGGAGTTGAGCTTACGACAAAAGAAGAAATTCATGTTTTAATCTATTTCGAGTCCATGGATCAGTATCAAGCCATGGATACTTTTTTATCTGAAGTTCTTCCGAGAAGAGCAAATCGACCCGGTTTATTCGGACATCAAAGAATCTATGATGAAAATGATCGAGTAATTGGCGAAGAGGAGAATCTTCTTATGAATGCAACAAGTGCATCTTTAGAGGAAGCGTATCGATTTTCGAATGAAATTGATGGGCTATTTGTTCCTGCGCATATTGATCGTAGCAGCTTTAGTATCTTATCAAACTTAGGATTTATTCCTCCTCACCTGGGTATTCGCATGATCGAACTATCAAAGAACACTTCAGTTGAACAATTTTACAAAAATCACCCTTGGGCAAAAACATTATCTTACCTTAAAAATTCTGATGCCCACCACTTGGTTGACCTTTTAGAAGGGACCGAGGCTAACTGTTTTGATATACAAAATGGAGAATCTGTTTTAAAGCATTTAAAAAATCATCAGTTATAAACCTATAAAAGCGACTATGAACCAGA
>LCWY01000094.1_pt1 | contig 12493 bp, 13 predicted proteins | sample 348741 | NCBI WGS metagenome assembly LCWY01 (sample SAMN03565343, study PRJNA281982) | anaerobic digester metagenome | biome: Anaerobic digester; feature: Alkaline_Metagenome_Assembly_A; material: Alkaline anaerobic digester sludge; isolation source: anaerobic digester run at haloalkaline... | reverse complement strand
TCCATGCGCGATGGAACCCGTTTGGCGGCAAAGATCTGGTTACCCGCTGATGCAGAGGAAAACCCAGTGCCCGGGATCCTGGAATACATTCCATACCGTAAGCGCGATACAAAGGCTGTTGTAGACCACCAGACACACAGCTATTTTGCTCGCAATGGCTATGCAGGTATCCGGGTGGATTTACGGGGAAGTGGTGACTCAGAAGGTATTTTGCGCGATGAATACCTCCAGCAGGAGTTACTCGATGGGGTAGAAGTCATCAAATGGATTGCAACCCAGCCCTGGTGTGATGGAAACGTTGGAATGATCGGTATATCGTGGGGAGGTTTCAATGGCCTGCAAATCGCTTCCATGCAGCCTCCTGAGCTGAAGGCAGTGATCACTGTGGCATCCTCTGATGACCGTTACTCCGACGATGTTCACTACATGGGAGGTTGTCTGCTGTCGGATAATCTGAGCTGGGCATCGGTAATGTTTGCCAATAACAGCTGTCCGCCGGACCCGGAAATCGTCGGTCAGCGATGGAAGTCGATGTGGCTGGAGCGCCTTGAAGGCAGTGGGCTGTGGTTAAAAAACTGGCTCGAACACCAGCGACGGGATGATTTTTGGAAACACGGTTCTGTTTGTGAGGATTATGATGCAATCAAATGCCCGGTGATGGCTGTAAGCGGTTGGGCTGACGGGTATTCCAACACGGTGTTCCGGCTGCTTGAGAACCTTAAGGTACCGCGCCAGGGTATAGTGGGTGCCTTTGGCCACAAATATCCGCATATGGGAGGCCCTGGTCCGCCTTTCGACTTTTTCGAAAAAGCGGTTCGCTGGTGGGATCAATGGCTGAAAGATATTGATAACGGTGTGAAGGATGAACCCATGCTCAGGGTGTGGGTACAGGATTCTGTTTCACCCCTGTCATCCAAGAGGCCCGGCCGGTGGGTGGACGAAAAAACATGGCCTTCACCCCGTGTTGAGAATGATCATACCCACATGGATAAATTTTGTATCGGCCACCAGGAACAGGAACCAAAGGAAGAAAAGTCTGTAAGTATTCAAAGCCCTCTCAGCGTTGGACTATTTGCAGGTAAGTGGTGCTCATATTCTGAGACGACAGATCTTCCCAAGGACCAGCGCGAAGAGGACGGGGGTGCGCTGGTATTCCACAGCCATGTGCTTGAAGAAGATTACGAGATCATGGGAAGGCCCTTTGTTAAGCTCAGGGTGTCATCAAACAAAAGGGTCGCTATGATAGCTGTCAGGATGTCAGATGTAGCTCCGGACGGCCGGGCTACCCGAGTTACATATGGTTTGCTGAACCTGACACATCGGGAGAGCGACGAAAACCCAAAGGAGCTGGTCCCGGGCGAACCTTATGATGTTACGGTTCCCATGAACTATATTGCCCAGCGCTTTCCCGCCGGCCACATGATCAGGATATCCATCTCTACATCTTACTGGCCCCTGGCATGGCCGGCGCCCGAACCTCCCGAGCTGAAAATATATCCGTCAGACAGTGAGCTGATCTTTCCAAAAAGGAAGATCCAGGGCAGAGACACCTCTGAAAAAGCGCTGCAAAAACCGGGGCCGCTTGATGAGCTTGATACCACCCTTTTGGTCCTGCCTACAGGGAATGGACGGTTACACACAACCTGGCAAACAATGAAGTGACACTCAATGTGATAAATAACGACCAGCAATACCGGCTTAATCATATCGACATGGAACTGCGCCGCGATGCCAAAGAAAAATATACATACAGCAATAACCTCTATGATACCGTCCGCGGCGAGGTGAAAACCATCCGGGAGTTCAGGCGCGACGACTGGAAAGCGAAAACCATTACACGGACCGTGCTTACGTCTACCCGCACGGATTTTATCATCAGGGCAACCCTCGATGCCTACGAAGGCGATGTCCGTGTCTACAGCCGGTCTTTCGACGAAAGGATTCCGCGAGACATGATATAGGCCCGCTTAACTGAAAGGAGACTGGTATGCCTGCGAAAAAACAGATTTTTGTTATCGGATTGGATGAATTTAATGTTTCCTTGCTGAAACAATTGCCGGAAGCAGAAGAGTGTGATTTTCTCCCGGCAGTTAAGTTCACAGAGATGCGCGGTACGAAGCGCATCTCTGTGAATGCACTGATCAGTAAAGCCTCTGAAAGGATAGATAAATCCGGCAGGATTGATGGGATAATTACCTATTTTGACTTTCCGGCTTCGCTTATGGTGCCCGTTCTTGCCGAAAAATATGGGTTGCCCGGCACATCTGTGGAAAGCGTGCTGAAATGTGAACACAAATACTGGAGCCGGATCGAGCAGCGTAAGGCCATACCGGATGCAATACCCTTGTTTAAGGCATTTGATCCCTTCAACGAAAATGCATGGAATCATATAGGATTTGAACCTCCCTTCTGGATCAAACCAATAAAATCCTATCATTCGTATCTTGCTTATAAAATTGATGATGAACGATCGTTCCGCCAAGCCATGGAGGAGGTACGGGCGGAGATCAGGTATATAACGGACCCTTTTTGTGAGCTGCTCAGAGACTGCGGTGCTCCCGACAGCATTTTTTCCATGGAAGAAACGATGTTTGCTGAGACCCAACTACGCGGACATCAGGCAACTGTTGAAGGGTATGTATACGATAACCAGGTCGTTATATATGGTATTGTAGATACGATCAAAGCGAAAAACTATCCTTCGCTGGCACGGTATGTATATCCCTCTTCTCATCCAAATGAAGTGCAATACAGAATGGCCGATCTGTCGCGCGTGTGGTGGAACAAATCGGCCTGAACAACACGGCTTTCAATATTGAGTATTTTTATGATGAGGAGAAAAACAACATCTATCTGCTGGAAATAAACCCCAGAATGTCGCAGGCACATGCATATATGTTTGAGAAAGTGCACGGATTGTCACATCACCATGTGATCATCAACCTGGCATTGGGAAGGAGACCCAGGCCTCTGAAGTTTGCCGGCAGCTACAGGATTGCCGCCCATTTTATGCTGCGCACCTTTGAAGAGGGCACTGTTCTGCAGGTGCCTTCAGAACGCGAGATTGAGGCATGCAAAGAAGAACACCCGGACCTGGCTGTTATCCTGAATGTGAAAGAAGGTATGCAACTCAGCGATTTGCCGGAGCATCACATCGATAGCTACAGTTTCGTGCTGGCTGATATTTACCTGGCAGCTGAAAGCGAAAAAGAGCTTATGGAAAAATACGAAGATGTGATCGCAAAACTTACGTTTCACGTTCGTCCTGACCCCCCTTCACGAAGAGCCCGATGAACTTACTTGCATAATATTCCGTAAAACCTTAGGTTTGTATATGTGATTCAAAAGTTTGTGGCTTTGGAGTTGCATAGTATCCGGTTTAAACCCTTAGTGTTGCATATGGAAGAGATACAAACCTTAGCCATGGAAGTAGATCAGGTAGCCTTGTGGTCTTTCATAGGGTACCTGGCTTTCATTATTATCATAGGGATTTATGCTGCCCGGTTTTCCTCAAAAGGAATTACGCATTTCTTTATCGGAGGCCGCAAAATGAGTATGCTGGTGGTGGCCCTTTCAGCGGTGGTGAGTGGACGAAGCGCATGGCTCCTGCTTGGGGTTACCGGAATGGCTTTCTCGATGGGCTTTTCTGCGGTCTGGGCAGTGGTGGGCTATACTGTGGTGGAGTTTTTCCTGTTTTTTTTCTATGCCCCCCGGATCCGACGCTTCAGCGAACACAAAGATTGTATAACGGTACCTGACTTTTTTGCCGAACGGTTTAATGATAAAAACGGAACATTACGGTCGGTGGTTGTCATCATTATCATCATTTTCATGATCGCATACGTGTCTGCGCAATTTGTGGCAGGCGGCAAAGCGTTTGAATCCAGTTTTTATATCACCGAAACAGAGGGGATCCTTATAACTTCTGTGATTGTACTCTTCTACACCATGGTAGGAGGGTTTCTCGCCGTAAGCCTTACGGATACCATCCAGGGCTTTTTTATGATCATTGCCCTGCTGGTACTTCCCGTGATCGCCATATACCAAATGGGAGGGGCGGGTGAATTTATTGCCCTGGCGGCCACTTTTGGAGACGGACACTTCTTCAATCCCTTCGCTTTAAGTATCGGTGCTTTTATAGGTTTTATCGGAATAGGACTGGGTTCGCCCGGTAACCCCCACATCATTGCGAGATATATGTCTATTAAAGATCCTTCGCGCCTCAAGCGCGTAGCCATGGTCGGTACCGGGGCAAACGTGCTGATGGGCTTCGGAGCCATTATTACCGGTATGGCAGGCAGGCTGTACTTCCCGGAAGCTGACATGCTGCCAGGTGCCGATCAGGAAAACATCTATCCCGTAATGGCCAGCCTGCACCTGCATCCTGTACTTTTTGGGGTGGTGATCGCCTCAATTTTTGCTGCCATCATGAGCACCGCGGACTCGCAGCTTCTGGTGGCCGCATCGGCACTGGTGCGCGACGTATATGAAAAACTCATCCATAAAAACAAGAGCATTGCACAGAAAAAACTGGTGCTGCTAAGCCGCCTGGTAGTCATAATCCTGGTGATCATTGCACTGACCCTTGGGCTTATGGCCGAACAGCTGGTCTTCTGGCTGGTCCTGTTTGCCTGGGGAGGACTGGGAGCGGCATTCGGACCCACCTCCATCCTCGCCCTTTTCTGGAAGGGCACCACAAAAGCAGGAATGATAACAGGTATGATCAGCGGAGCTCTCACCGTTATCCTCTGGATCCAGATCCCTGAACTTCAAGATCGTATGTACGAACTTGTCCCTGGTGTCATCGTATCCGCGCTGACTACGGTGATCGTCAGCAAACTGACCAGGAAACCCGACAATGCAGATGAATTGTACCAGGCTATGAAAGCATGAAGCGCCCATGTCGGGGTTTTCTGACACACAGGGGGATGATTATTGGGACGTTTCGACATTTTGACAGTTGCAACACAACCCCTGAACTATTGATAAGGACATAAACATTTCAATAACAACTAGTTGAAAAAATATAAACAGGTGAAAGGTATTTTTTATTTACTTTTGCATGTTCAAACAGGATGTTCCATTTAAATTATTTTCAAGCCAATGAAAAAACTGTTTTTATTGCTGGCCTCAGGAATTATTCTTGCCGCCTGCGGTGGCCCGGCTCAAGAGCAACAACAGGCAGAGGAAACCATCCATGATCATGCGATCAGGGTATTGGTGGAAAACCCCATGGATTATGAGGGTAAGACTGTGCGTTTCGAAGGTATACTTGACCATATGTGCCGCCACAGCGGAGACAAAATGCGCGTGGCACAGATGGACGACAGCGAGTTCAGCATTCAGATCCTCCTCGGTGACTATATGAACCAATTCAACACCGACATGGAAGGGAGCATGCTTTCTGTGGTCGGGACGATGCACACGGAGGTGATGAACATGGAAGAACTGGAAGCCCATGACCATGATCACGGCTGTGAGAGTACCGAAGCGGCTGTTGCCATGATGGAGGAACACGGCATTGATCCCAGCATCAGGCCCTACGTCAAATTGAAAGGGTTTGAAGTAAGATAAACCTTTCTGCCCTGACGAAACTGCCGGTTTGCTTTTATTCCGGCAGTTTTTATATGCTTTCGTTCCGGCAGGTAAACACATAGGGCTAGCGGTGATACCAATATAGGCCAATTTGACAAACAGATCCTAAGTGTCATATTGTCAGGTTTTTATAATAAACTAAGGGATGAAACTACGTAAAATCAACCGGGTCGTCCACAGGGATCTTGGGTATTTTTTCTTTGCAATGTGCATTATTTACGGGATATCCGGTATTGCCCTTAACCATCGTCACCACTGGAACCCCAATTATATCATCACGCAAAAGGCGTTTACCCTGCAGCCTCCTGCCGAAGAGATCACAGACAACAAAGAACTGGCCATTTTTTTTCTTGAACAGATAGACAGGGAGGATGAGTTCCGGACCAGCCTTACCAGTCGCGACGATATCAGGATCTTTATCCGCCACGGCAGTGTGACCGTGAACCGGTATACAGGGGAAAGTGAGCTGGAAACCGTACGACCGAGGCCTGTATTCAATCAGCTGAACTTCCTGCACTACAACACCCCACGGCATCTGTGGACGTGGTTCTCTGATCTTTTTGCCGGCGGACTGATCGTACTGGCCTTTACCGGCTTGTTCATTCTCAAGGGAAAAAAGGGGATTACCGGTAGGGGAGCATGGATTACAGGAGCAGGGATCCTGATCCCGCTGACTTTGCTGTTTGTATACCTGAACGGCTGATCAAGCCTGTTCTTTCAGGACACTAATGAGGCACACCGGCTATGTCAGCCATGTGATTCATAAGCGAAAAGATCTCTTTTGCCAAAGGCTTGGAAACTTTAGACAAGCCCAGATATTGCTGCCGTACCTCGTTCAGTATTTTCATATTTGGCTGCTCAGAACGCATATTTGCCATTATCAGCGCAGCCAGTGCAGAACGAAGCTGGTTGGCCTTCAGCCTTTCGGTATGCAAACTGTGCCGTGCAGGGTGGATGTGGATATAAAATTCATCAGAGTCACCTTGACGCATAACCCATTCAGAGCCATCCGATATGCTAAGCTGCCAGAAACACTGCGTGGAACTGTTGATCCATCGCTCATATGCGTGTCTTTCAAAGACATTGAAATCATCCAATTTTTTGTGAAGCTCCGAGGCGATCTGATCGCTTTCCAGATTCCCGGAATATATATCAAACAGGGAGTCGCCCAGTACTTTCAGCTTGGCAGCAAACAAAGGAAAGGTTTGTTCAGGTTTTTTCGACCATTTTCTGATCTGCTCCTTAAGAAAACCCATATGATGCTTCCAGCCGTTTAGCATAAAGGGTGCTTCGGTACAGCTGACTACTCTGATGGCTGATGGGGTATTCATAGTAACTCGTTCCTCATACGTTTATGTTCGGCAATACAAATATAAGGGATTGAATTGAAAAGCGTAATTAAATGTCCTTCACAAGCTTATTTTTCGCAAATTTGCAATATTGCAAAACAAGGTGCCATGAGCGACGATAAGAAGGTTATTTTTTCAATGGTGGGTGTGAGTAAAACATTTCCACCCAATAACAAGCAGGTGTTGAAAGATATCTATCTTTCCTTTTTTTATGGGGCAAAGATAGGGATCATAGGTTTGAATGGTTCGGGTAAGTCGACACTGATGCGCATCATCGCCGGGGAGGAAAAGTCGTACCAGGGAGAGGTTGTTTTTCGCCGGGCTATTCCGTTGGGTATTTGCCTCAGGAGCCGCTGCTTGATCCGTCTCTGACGGTAAAGGAGATAGTGCAGGAGGGCGTTCAGGAGGTGGTGGATATCCTGAAAGAATACGAAGAGGTGAACCTGAAGTTTGCGGAGCCTATGGACGATGACGAGATGAACAGGCTTATTAACCGTCAGGGCGAGCTGTCAGACCTTATTGAACAATACGGAGGCTGGGATCTTGACAGCAAGCTTGAGAGGGCCATGGATGCCTTGCGCTGTCCCCCGCCGGAAACATCCGTGTCTACCTTGAGCGGTGGAGAACACCGGAGGGTGGCGCTTTGCCGCCTTCTATTGCAGGAACCGGAGATCCTCTTGCTGGACGAGCCTACCAACCACCTGGATGCAGAAAGCGTACAGTGGTTGGAACAGCACTTGCAGCAGTACAAAGGAACCGTCATAGCGATCACTCACGACAGGTATTTCCTTGACAATGTAGCGGGCTGGATTCTGGAACTCGACAGGGGAGAGGGTATCCCCTGGAAAGGAAACTATTCTTCATGGCTTGAACAAAAAGCCAAACGCCTGGAAATGGAAGAGCGCAGCGAGAGCAAGCGGCGCAAGACGCTGGAAAGGGAGCTGGAGTGGGTGCGCATGACGCCCAAAGGAAGGCAGGCAAAAGGAAAGGCAAGGCTGAACGCATACGAGAAAATGCTGGACGAAGATATCAAACAAAAAGAAGAACGCCTGGAGATCTTTATTCCGAATGGCCCCAGGCTTGGCTCAAAGGTTATCGAAGCCGACCAGGTCAGCAAAGCATTTGGCGACAAACTTCTTTTCAGCGACCTGAATTTTTCGCTTCCCCCTGCCGGCATCGTTGGAATTATCGGGCCCAACGGAGCGGGAAAAACAACCCTTTTCCGCATGATCATGGGAAAGGAACAAGCCGACCAGGGAAAATTTCAATTTGGAGATACCGTGAGCATTGGGTATGTGGATCAGGCTCATGCCGATATAGACCCGGAGAAAAGTGTATGGGAGGTCATCTCCGGAGGGCACGAAACCATAAGGCTGTCCGGGCGGGAGATGAACAGCAGGGCCTACGTGGCACGCTTTAACTTTACCGGCCCCGACCAGGGGAAAAAATGCGGGGTATTGTCGGGCGGCGAAAGGAACCGCCTGCACCTGGCCATGACCCTCAGAAGCGAAGCCAACGTGCTGCTGCTGGATGAACCTACCAACGATATAGATGTCAACACCCTGAGGGCCCTGGAGGAAGGACTGGAAAATTTTGCCGGCTGTGCGGTTATTATCACCCACGACAGATGGTTTCTCGACCGGGTGGCCACACATATACTGGCTTTTGAGGGGAACTCACAGGTATCTTTCTTTGAAGGCGGATACTCCGATTATGAGGCAAACCGAAAGAAACGCCTGGGCGATATCAGCCCCAAAAGAATTAAATACAGAAAGCTTAAAGCCGATTAATACCGGCCTGTTTTCCAGGAAAATGTCCCTGTTTTACTGAAAAGTTTGGATTTATTCAGAATTAAACCCTAAAACAATGAAAGATATTAACGAGCTGAAAGACATTGCAACACAGGTGCGCCGCGATGTGCTTCGCATGGTGTATGGAGCACAATCCGGACATCCGGGTGGCCCGCTTGGGTGCGCAGACCTGCTTACTGCACTATATTTTCGCGTGATGAAGCATAACCCCGGCGATTTTTCGATGGACGGTGCAGGAGAGGATCTGTTTTTTCTTTCAAACGGACACCTTTCGGCCGGATGGTACAGCGTACTCGCTCACAGTGGCTATTTCGACAAAAAAGAACTGGCAACGTTTCGCCTTATCGACAGCCGGTTACAGGGCCATCCTGCGACCGAGGAGGGATTGCCGGGTGTCAGGGTTGCCAGTGGCTCGCTGGGCCAGGGATTAAGTGTTGCCTGCGGGGCCGCCCTTGCAAAAAGGCTGAATAAGGATCCGCAGATCGTGTATTGCCTTATGGGCGACGGCGAACAGCAGGAAGGGCAGATATGGGAAGCTGCCATGTTTGCCGCCGGCAGAGAGATCGATAACATCATCGGTATCGTTGACTATAATGGACAGCAAATAGACGGAGCCGTGAACGACGTGATGCCCCTTGGTGACCTCCATGCCAAATATAAGGCCTTCGGTTGGGAAGTACTCGAAATGGACGGTAACAAAATGGAAGAGGTGATCAATACCCTGGAAAAGGCCCGGAGCCTCTGCGGAAACAAAAAACCCGTGGTGATCCTCATGCGCACCGAAATGGGTTATGGGGTGGACTTTATGATGGGAACGCACGAATGGCACGGGAAGCCGCCTAACGACGAACAGTTTGAGAAAGCGATAGCAAATTTCAAAGAAACCCTGGGTGACTATTAAAACCTCGCGATGAAGGGCTGGGCCGAAGGGGTATGGATTGCAGGTTTGGAAAGTGATTACCAAGGATGATTATTGGGACATTTCGACATTTCGACATTTTGACAGTTGCAACACAACCCCTGAACTTTTGACAAGAACATAAACTCCTCATCAACAATTAGTTGAAAAAAACATACACACATGAAAGAGTATTCCTACACAGAGAAAAAAGACACCCGGTCAGGCTTTGGGCTTGGCTTGCTGGATGTAGCAAGGAAGAACCCGGATGTTGTGGGCCTTTGCGCTGACCTCACGGGTTCGCTTAAGATGAACGATTTTCAGAAAGAGTTTCCGGAGCGCTTTTTCCAGGTGGGCATTGCCGAAGCCAATATGATGGGAGTTGCGGCCGGACTTTCCATAGGTGGGAAAATACCTTACACGGGAACTTTTGCTAACTTTAGTACAGGGCGCGCATATGATCAAATCCGTCAGTCCATCGCCTACTCCGAAAAGAATGTGAAAATTTGTGCTTCCCACGCGGGACTTACCCTTGGCGAGGATGGTGCCACCCACCAGATGCTCGAGGATATAGGAATGATGCGCATGCTTCCCAACATGAAGGTTGTGGTACCGTGCGATCATAATCAGACACGCCTGGCAACGGCTGCCATCGCCAGGCATCATGGCCCGTTCTATCTGCGTTTCGGCCGACCTAAAGTGCCCAATTTCACCAGCCTTGATGAAGAATTTGAAATTGGCAAGGCAATACGGCTGACGGAGGGGGGCGACGTGAGTATCTTCGCTACCGGCCACCTCGTCTGGGAAGCCCTCGAGGCAGGCAGGGAGTTGTATAAACAGGGCATACGCGCAGACATTTTTAATGTGCATACGATTAAACCTTTGGATGCGGAAAGCATCATACAATCAGTAGCCCGGACCAAATGTGCGGTAACAGCCGAAGAACATCAGGTGCACGGAGGCCTTGGAGATGCCATCGCACACCTGCTGGCCGAGCATCATCCCGTTCCCATGCAAATGATAGCTGTCAGCGACAGTTTTGGTGAGAGCGGCAAACCGCATGAACTGATGAAGAAATACGGCCTCAGTGCCGGAAATATTTCAGATGCCGTCAGCAAGGTTTTAAAAAGGAAGAGGTAATGCCGGGTAGAAAGCCTGCCAGATGAAGCAGTATACGGACGATGAGTTGCTGGAAAAATTCAGGGCCGGTCAGACCGACATGGCCTTCGGGCTTATTGTGAAAAAATACCAGGAGTCCATTTACTGGCATATCAGACGACTGGTGATAAGTCATGAGGATGCCAATGATCTCGTGCAGGATGTTTTTATCAAAGTCTGGGAGGCACTTCCAAAGTTTCGCGGCGACTCTGCCCTGTACACCTGGATATACCGCATTGCCACCAACGAAGCACTCTCCTTCCTTAAAAAGAAAAAACGACGGTATTTGCTGCCTGTGGGTGATCTCAGCAAGCAACTGGAAGAAACCCTTGAGGCCGATGTCTATTACCAGGGTAACGAGATGGAGAAAAAGCTTCAAAAAGCGATTCTGGCACTTCCGGAAAAGCAACGTGTGATATTCAATATGCGCTATTTCCATGAAATGAAGTACGAGACCATGTCTGAAATCCTGGATACCTCCGTGGGTGCCTTAAAGGCCTCTTACCATCATGCCGTGAAAAAAGTTGAAAAATCAGTCGTTTCATAAATTAAACCTTTGTTGCATTTTGCCATCTAAACATAAAAGTCCATAAAGGATGAAAACAGAAAACAAAAAGGCTATACAAAAGGAACTGCAGGAACTTGGCAGTGCTCTTAATGCTCCGGGAAAAGAAGCAGGTTTCAAAGTCCCCGAAGGATATTTTGATGAACTGCCCGGAAAAATCCAGGGTCGCCTGGAAGGAAGCACAAACATCGTTCAGTTCCGTAAACCTGTTGCTTCATCCCGGCAGGTATTCGCATGGGCCGCAAGCCTGCTGATCCTGGTCGCATTGGGTATTTCCCTGTTCCTCATGCGCAGCGACAACGATATTGACTATGTGGCGCTCGATGAGCAGTATATCGACTTTGAGTACCTCCAGGCTCAGGCCTACTTTGACCAGGATATGATATATCAACTGATTATGGATTCGGATATCAGTGCAGAGGAGATCCTGTATAACATGGATCCGGATATATTGGCCGATGATGAATTTGATTATGATGAAATCATGGAGATGATCCTCGAAGAAGCAAGGTATTTCGGCATTGAATCGGAATATTTGCTCTCATCGTTGTATTAGAAACGCAAAAGAATGCCTTCGTAAAACTCAAAAAGAAAAACCTATGATATCTTCCCAAAAAACAGTCCGGCTGACAATCGTGTTCTTATTGTTCGCCTTTGCAGGAGCCTTTCATACAAATGCCCAGCCAGATCTGAGGCAGGGAGAAAGGCAGCGTCAGCAAAGAAAAGAAGCTATTGAAGCAAGAAGGATATCCTACATCACAACCAAACTGTCTTTAACCTCCGACGAAGCCAAAGTGTTCTGGCCTGTTTACAATGAATATACCAGGAAGGTGGAAGAAGTTGCCGACAGTTTCAGGCAGACCAGGGAAGCGATGCCTGATCCGGGGGATATGACAGAGGAAGAAGCTGCAATCTATGTGGAAGCGGAAATAGCACGATTCGAGGAGTCTGCAGCACTGCGTCGCCAATATGCCGAAAAGCTTATGGAAGTGATCAGCGTGCGCCAGATAGCCCTTCTTTTTGAGGCAGAACGGGGGTTTAACCGCATGCTGTTCAGAGAAGCTCAGCGACGGCACCGGCATGAAGATTCCGGCCGTCCGGAATAAAAGGAAAGTCC
>LCWY01000093.1_pt1 | contig 12560 bp, 9 predicted proteins | sample 348741 | NCBI WGS metagenome assembly LCWY01 (sample SAMN03565343, study PRJNA281982) | anaerobic digester metagenome | biome: Anaerobic digester; feature: Alkaline_Metagenome_Assembly_A; material: Alkaline anaerobic digester sludge; isolation source: anaerobic digester run at haloalkaline... | reverse complement strand
GCACTCCAGTGATTATGGTCATACACTGCATACGCACCTTCTGTTGTGATTATCCAATCTGAATCACTCACATCCGTGGGAATGGCATCACCGTTATTGTACCTGGTCACCCGCAGGTTCTCTGCCATCCACTCCATGTTGCGGATGATCACGGTTATGTATTCGTTGCCATCAATATCCGTCACACCGTCGCCGAAAACCGGATATACAATTTCTTCCTGAAAGTTTGCCGTCAGGGCAATGTCATACCCGGGCATGGTCACCGTAGTCCCGGCTGAGGATGCGTCATCAACATAGCCGGTAGCGCCAGTCCACCCGACATACTCCCACCCTTCGCCGGCAGTAGCTGTAATTGGCACCCGGCCCCTGCTTCGTACGTTCCTGCACCAGTTACATCGCCTGCTTCCACGGGATTTACTTCCAGGGTTAAAGCAAACTTTGGTTCCGGATCGTCGTCACTGCATCCAAGGATGACAAACAGGCTCATCGCAAGTACCGCTAACGGGTAAACAAAATATTTGCTCTCTTGCCAGGAAATGTTCATGCTTAGGGGGTGGTGTTGGTTTATCAATGGGTGATTTACAAAAGCTTGTTCTTTATTAAAAAAATGGACAGAACCGCATCTTTATCATGGTCGGGGGCAGACACATTCCAACAAAGCAAACACTTGTTTAAATTTAGTGCATTATTTTGTGTTTTGCAACATAAAACATTAAAAATTGACCTGCTTTTACTTTTTTTTCTAATAGGATTCCAATGCGCTATCAGAGACATATGACAACACCGGGTATAGGCGCTTTCACAAGTGCCCTGCGCTTCATCGCAATATTTAAGCATTTCCGCTTCTTGATGCCTGATCGTTTACGTTATTGCTGTTTTATCTGCACAAACCTTGTTTGTTACAGCCTATTTTAGAATAACCAAGTATATGGTCTGCTGATTTTCCTCTCAGGAAATATGACACTAGTCTTCGTCTTCCGGGCAGGTCCCCCAAACCGGCCGGGGCAAAACCCAGCTATCTGCACCAGTATCAAAATTCGGGGGTTCATTTGGAATAAGCTCAACACACCATCCCGAAAGATCCTGGTTAAAGGATGAAGCATTCCGGAACATCTCATTCATATAACTTACATTTGATACGTCCCAGCCCCCAATGTCCTGATTGAAGCCTGAGGCTGCTTTAAACATATTCTGCATGGTTGTGACGTTTGACACATCCCACTCTCCAATGTCCTGGTTGAAATTCGCAGCATCCTCAAACATCCAGTTCATATTACTAATATTCGATACATCCCAGTCACCGATGTCCTGGTTGAAATCGCTGTTTCCCCAGAACATACCCTGTGTGCTTCCCACATTCGACAAATCCCAGCCACTGATATCCTGATTAAAAGGAGAAAATGAAAACATGCTCACCATACTGGTGACATTTGATACATCCCAGCTGCCAATGTCCTGGTTGAAGGATGAATACTGGAACATACAAACCATATTGGTTACACCCGACACATCCCATCCGCTGAGGTCAGAATTCAGGGAAGAGTAATAGAACATGCCCATCATGTTGGTGACGGATTCCAGGCCCTTTGTGTTGTTTGGGACGGAGAGCAGGCTGAGTGTTTGTGGGAAAGCGTATGACATGCTAGTGAACCCCAGGTGTCCCCAGCTGTCGATACTTATTAGTTTTGTCCGGTCGGAGATGAACCAGCCATTATATTCAGTCACATTACCTGTTACAGATACAGAATATATTCCATCTTTACCATAATCATGGGTGTGTGACCCGGCAGTGGTCACTCTTGATATATTTCCATCTCCCCACAGGATGGTGGCATCTACATCCCCGGCAAGGCCAAGTGTGACAGTATTGCCCACTCCAAGAGAGGTGTCCCAGGTGGTGGTAAACGCTTCGCGTACACAGCGTACGGAATTTCCAACTTGTTTGTAAATGTAATTTTCCCAAACGGACCCCATGCCCACCCAAAGCATGCTGGAGTAGTTGTGCAATTCGTCCCATTCAGTGGCAGACTGAAAGTTACTATGGGTAGCCATCCCGCTGTAGTTGGTGGGAGCAAAGATGCGCCGGCCGGCTGGGAGGGCTGAAAAACCAAATGTATCAAACCCGTAATGTGAATCATCCGGATTCCAGCGCGGATGGTCTGTGGTGTTGCAATCTCCGCCCAGGGGTGAATCTGCCTGGCGGCAGGATTTCATCGCGTTACCCGTGCCGGCCGGGTTATCATCCTGGTTGGGATGCCCCATCCCAATGATAAAATTTTTCAACTGGTCCCAGTCATCATTATCGGGTACTTTCCAGCCCGGAGGGCATAAACCCCTTGTGTCATCAACGGCAAACCAATTATATAATTTCCCATACGCTGCAACCATCTCCTCATAAGAGTTTATGCCTTCTACCATCTCATGGGGGAAAACAGCATAAGCACCACCGGTTGTGTTATACCAGTCAGCGTCAGACAGGTCGGCCGGAATCACATCGCCGTTACTGTACTTTGTTACGCGCAGATTTTCAGCCATCCACTCCTGGGTGCCGATAATTACTGTGACATATTCGTTGCCGTCGATATCTGTAACACCATCGCCATACAAAAAGGCTTCTTGTTCAAAAACTGCCGTAATGGAAAGATCATATCCCGGCATGGCAAACGTCGAAGATGAAGCATCCGGATCATCGAGGTAGTCCGTATGCCCTGCCCAGCCAACAAATTCAAAACCCTCGTTTGCAACGGCTTCAATGACGCAATCCTGGTTTTGCTCGTATTCCCCACACCCATGCACCGTCCCGGCTGTCATTGGTTCTGCGTTTAGGCTTAACGTGTGCAGCGGAAAAATGACATCAAAGAGATATTCAGCGTCAGATACCGGGGAATCCGTAATCACATCAGATCCTTTGTTTCCGTAATTACTGGTTACATAACCTGTAAACCGCAGCTCATCACCGTGCTGATAAGGAAAATCAACCTCAGATCCTGCATATTCGGTTTTGGATTCAGCAAAAGATCCATCATAGCTTATCCTCGAAAAAGAGCTGCTTCCCCTGCCGGTTTGTATCATCACCCGTTGTTGGTTAAACTTGCCGGATCGAACAGCCAGAATATAGCTCTGCTGTTTGCCTGCAACAAAAGTAAACTGGTGATGACCCTGCTCAAGGGTGATTTCATGACTTGTCAGTCTCCTGCCTGCTAAATCAAAAACTTCCAGATTGAAATAATCCCTTTCGGGAGTGAATACATCAATGGTTGTATTTTCCATGAACGGATTAGGATAAACATGCAAGGAAAAAAGATCAGGGGGGCTTTCTCCGGTAAATCCGGTGGTTCCTGAAGTCAGGATTACGTGATCGTCATAAATCATCATTGAAGCCCCCTGGGTGAGATTTTCGATAAAAATGCTGTCCAGCGCCACGGGTGTTCCATCATGTTCTGCTGAAAAACTCAATGCTATTGCACCCGGATCAGCATGTACGGTTGTGATTGCCATTATAAAAAACAGCAAGAAGCTAAATTTTTTCATGATACGTTGTTTTTATGTAAGTAAAATATAGTTTGTTTCTGTTCAACCAGTCGTGTTATGCCCGGATTTTTCTTACAAGCCCAAAAATTACAGGCTGGCAATAAGCAGTGTGGCAAATGCCACGAACAAGGCTTTTGTCTTCCCGGGCATTGACATAGGTTCCCGGTATGATCAAAAGGATCGTTATCTTACCAACAACTTTCTCTGAAATACCCCTTCATCAGTATTGATGCTAACAATATAAACACCTGTTTTCAATGATTTCTCAACACGTGTTTCGGTATGATTCACAGGTTGACTGTGGATCACTCTGCCACGAAGGTCAGTGACTTTGATATGGAAAATGAGATAGCCGGAGCGGATATTGAAGTGATCTTTCGCGGGATTGGGGTAAATCATTATTTCATGTTTTACCGGGCTACTCGCAATCACTTCCGCAGCCTGAGCATACTTGATTGTTACGTAATCATATTCTGTTGCTGCATCCCAGCTCGATCCCGTCACATAGACATGGCCTGATGCGTCTACAGCAATGGCCGATGCATAGTCAAAATCATTGTGGTAACGGGCTACCCACTGCTCCTCTCCCTCACTATTGTATTTTACCGTGGCGTAATCAGAACTTGTTTCTACACCGTCACTCTGGCCAGTCACATAGACATTGCCTGATTCGTCCACAGCAATGTTACGGCCAATATTATAGCTGCTTCCCGGAATGCCATAGCGGGCTACCCACTGTTCTTCTCCTTCGCTGTTGTACTTTATCGTGGTGCATTCAGACGATAACTCCAGACCCACACTAAATCCCGTTACATATACATTGCCCGATGCGTCAACCGCGATGCAGGATGGTTGATCCCAATCATTTCCCGGCCCGTTATAACGTGCGGCCCACTGTTCTTCTCCTTCGCTGTTGTACTTGATGGTAGCGTAATCAAAGTCAGTTTCTGAACCCCAACTCCGACCTGTAACATAGACATAGCCTGATTCGTCCACGGCAAGAGCAAAGGCCCAATCATTACCATTACACGGTCCGCTATAACGTGCGACCCACTGTTCTTCTCCTTCGCTATTGTACTTTATAGTGGTGTAATCCAGGTCATTTTCTGAACCCCAGCTTCTCCCTGTCACATAGACATTGCCTGAGGCGTCTACGGCAAGATCTGTAGCCCAATCATCACCATATCCTGGCCCGTTGTAACGTTGGACCCACTGTTCTTCTCCATCGCTGCTGTACTTGATGGTGGCGTAATCAGAGCTCCCACCCACACCCTCACTTCTTCCTGTTACATAGGCATTGCCTGAGGCATCTACGGCAAGGGCATAGGCCCAATTATCATTTCCCTTCCCGCTATAACGGGCCACCCACTGTTCTTCTCCTGCATTGTTGTATTTTATCGTGGCATATTCAAACTTTGCCGCTGAACCCAGGCTCCAACCCGTAACATAGACATTGCCTGAGCCGTCAAGAGCAATGTCATACGCCTCGTCATAGCCATTTCCCGGCCCGTTATAACGGGCCACCCACTGTTCTTCTCCGGCATTGTTGTATTTTATCGTAGCATAATCTATCTGTGTTCCGGCACCCCAACTCCTGCCCGTCACATAGACATTGCCTGATTCGTCCACGGCAATAGCATAGGCCTCATCATAGCCATTACCCGGCCCGTTATAACGGGCTACCCATGCCATTTCCACGGCGTCTGATGATGTTTCTGATCTGCAGGTTGTTACTTGTGATTCAAAATGCTCCGAAGCCGGCATTCGGGGTTTGTTGCCAGTGGAAAGATCAAATGCCGCCAGCTCATTCAGGTATTGGCCGGAAGAATTTTCACCTGAAAGGTAAGCTGTTAAGGTGCTATCATTTAAACTTACAGTGTTTTGACCTTTGTTGCTTTTATCATCTGCTTGTGGCTTAAAGGAGTTTCCAATCTGCCTGGCATGGTCGTTTTGAAAAATTGACTCCATGCCTGCCCCGCCAATCAGCATTGTGGTCAATACCACAATAATGGTTTTTGTTTTCATGAGATTTTCCTCCTGTTTGGTTTGATTTAAACATATTTTTATGTGTAGAAAATAGCATTTTATATAAACTGTCTTTTGGGTTTAACTATCACTTTGGAAAATTATAAACTAATTATGTCAAGATTGTCAAGATTATGTAAAGAATTGCCTGTTAACGAGATACCCAATCAGTTCCAGGCAGGTCAAGGAGTAATTCTGACTGCGCTGTCCTCCCGGGTTCCGCCCCCTGCAGGTAGGCAGCCCGGGCTCTGTATTTATTCTTACCTTTGTTTGAACCTAATCTGAACACGACCTGTATGCTGGACACCCTTTTGACGATTTTTGAAAAAAGATCCCCGTCGCAGTTGAAAAAGTTTCAGGCACTGCCAAAACAGCTGGGGCAACAGTATTCCAGTCACGTGCTGAACTACCTCGACAAATATGTGCCTTACTGGGAATCCCTGGGTTTAGACCTGGAGTCCGTTATTGACGCATATCTGAAAATGGTCGATCAGTACATGTACTACCAGGTAAAGTTTTATAAACACGGCAAATACCCATATGAAAAAGACCCTGAAGGCACACTGCAGAAGACGCGCGAGCTGTATGAGAACCCGCACGACATGAAAGCATACATGGCAGGCCTGAGTCTTTCGCTGATCCTTTGGAAAAGCCATTACCTCATAACCAGCTTTTTCAGGGAATGCATCTTGCAGCACAAGGAAAGCATCAACGACTACCTTGAGGTTGGCGTCGGTCATGGATTCTATTTCAGCGAAGCCTTCTCACTGCTAAATCAGGGATCACGGAAACATGCCCTTGACATCAGCCCGGTGTCCCTGCAAATGACCGGCCACCTGATGGAATATTTTCATGAGAATGCCGCTTACGAATCCATCCAGGCTGATTTTCTTCAATTCAATAAAAAAAAGGAACAGTTTGATTACATTGTGATGGGAGAGGTGCTGGAGCATACGGAAAGGCCGGACCTGTTTTTTGAAAAAACCCGCCAGTTGCTCAGGCCGGAAGGAAAGCTGTTCTTCAGCACCTGCGTGAACTGCCCGATGATCGACCACCTCTATCGCTACAAAACGGTTGACGGCATAAGGGAAATGGCAGAAACATCGAACCTGCGAATTGTTGCTGAAAGAATAATTCCCGCAGAGGACCTTCCGATGAGCGAGGTCGTGAAAAACAAAATCACCATCAACTATGCCGCACTGGCCGTAAAAGATAAGTGACAGGAAAGATCCATGCCAGGGAGGAAGAACACTGATTGCTGGGCACAGGAAGTAAGAAGTAAGCAGTAAACAGTAAGAAGCAAGAAGGCTGTTGGCTATTAGCTTCTGGCAAGAAAGCCAAATGCCAATAGCCAACAGAAAAAAATTGATTTTTAGGCTTTTGGACCTTTTGACAATAAATGAAACAGATAAAAACTGTTGAAAATTCAAGCTAATGAAATTCCATCATTTCGGGCTGGCCGTTCATGAGTTCGAACCCGCCCTGGGCTTTTTCAAAAACCTGGGCTATACCGCATCGAAGCCGGTAACCGATCCGCTGCAGGACGTTGAGCTGATCATGTGCACATCAGACCTGCAACCGGATGTTGAGCTGATCCGGCCGTTGAGCGAATCTTCGCCGGTATCCTCTTTCCTGGAAAAAAACCAGGAAATGATCTACCACCCCTGTTACCAGGTGAAAAATATTGAAGAAGCCCTGAAAACAAATTTTCCCGGGATGCGCGTGCTTAAGGTTTCACCACCCAAGCCTGCCACCTTGTTCGGAAACCACCCGGTTGCCTTTTTTTACGTGAAGGGCATTGGCCTGATTGAACTTTTGGAAAAACCCTGCTGAGCAAAAATGAAAGAGTTGACCTACAGCCAGATCATTGCGGAGAACCGCAGGCTGGAAAAGCTTGCCAAAGACAAGCCCCTGCGAATCCTTGTCGTGGCAAACACTGTCGTTGAAAACCTGAGAGACTATCTTGAGTATGAACTCAGGAGCCATGGGATGCATGCCGCGGTCGACATCGCCGCATACGACAACGCCATGCAGGAAAGCAGCCGGCTGCAGCACGACGTGCTCATCCTGTGGCTTGACACCTGGAACCTGGCCCCGGCGCTGCATACCGGCCACCTTTTTGAAGACCCGGAAGTGTTGCAGGCACTGGAGAAGAATGTCAAAACACAAATCAACACCATAGTAAAAGACAATGAACACCTGCCCCTGATCGTCATAAACACCTTCAACAACCTGCTGGACCCGGGCTTCCCTTTCAAAAAAAGCAACATGCAAACCCTGGCAGGTAACCTGAATGCCTACCTGTATTCAATATCCGCTCCCAATGTTTTTGTTTTTGACACAGGCCACATCTTGTTAAGCCTGCCGGAGAAATCCGCCATTTCAAGAAAACAGTTCTACCTCTTTAACACATTGTATACAAACCTTTTTTTCAGCCGTTACAGCCATCATCTCAAGTTTGTCCTCCTTGGGCTGAAGGGAAAGACCAAAAAGGCGCTCATCATGGACTGCGACAATACGCTTTGGTCTGGCATTGTGGGTGAGGACGGGTTCGACTCGATCAGGATGGGATACGACAGCCCCGAAGGAAGGCCTTTCCATGAGGTACAGCAGATGCTGCTGGGCCTGGCACGTCAGGGCGTCGTGATCGGGATCTGCAGCAAGAACAACCCAAAAGACGTGCAGCAGGTCATTGATCATCACCCCGACATGCTTTTAGGCGACGAAAACATCACCATAAAGAAAGTCAATTGGGAGCCTAAGCCCCACAACGTGAAACAGATAGCAAAAGAGCTGAACATAGGCACCGACAGCCTGGTTTTTTGGGATGATAATGAATTTGAGGTGCAGATGATGCGTGAGATGCTCCCGGAGGTCCTGAGCTTTCAAGTACCCGGAAAGACCTATGAATACCCCGGGGTGTTTCGCGAGCAGATGGGATGGTTTTTTAAGCGGAATATCACCGCGGAAGACCTGCAAAAGGCAGATCTTTATAAAGCACAAAGCCGCCGGGAAAAAGAAAAAGACCGTTTTACCGATATTACTGAATACCTTCAATCACTTTCGCTTGAAATAATCATTGAACATCAGCCGCAAAAGCACCTCGGCCGCCTGGCGCAGATAAGCCAGAAGACCAACCAGTTTAACCTGTCAACAAAGCGATATGAAGTGGCAGACATCAAAAGCATGATCGCTGACGAGCATACCGACGTGCTGCCCTTTCATGTAAAAGACCGTTTCGGGGAGTATGGCCTGACAGGCCTGTGCATTGTCCGGTACGACGCATCAACAGCTTTCCTGGACACCTTTCTGATGAGCTGCCGCGTGCTGGGCCGGCAACTGGAACAGGCCTTTATAAATCACCTGCTCGCCAGACTCAGGGAAAAAGGAGTTTCCCGGTTGGAGGCTGAGTACGTTCCAACCCCAAAAAACCAGCAGGTTGCCCGTTTTTTCGGTGAGATGGGCTTTGCAGCCCGGGAAACCAACGAGGGCACAACCGTATTTTCGTGCCAGGTAAAGCATTTTTCACCAGCATCAACAGACTTTATTACAATATCTTCCAGCAATGACGAATAAAGAGATACAGGAAAAGGTCATCCACACCCTGGCCGTAATTTTTGACATGCAGACAGCCAAAATCAGCCCGGAAACCAACGCCAGGTCACTGGCCCGCTGGGATTCCCTCAATCAGATTAAGCTTACGGTGGCCCTTGAAGAGGAGTTTGACCTGGAATTTGAACCTGAAGAAATAGCGGCCATGACAAGCGTAAAAGCCATTGTGGACGTTATTTCAGCAAAGATGAACAACTGACGCCGGATACGGGATGATCCATATCGTATTGACATTTGACTACGAGCTGCCTTTGGGCGGCATTGCAGAGTCTTTCAGCAAAAGCCTGTTTGAGCCTGCGGAAGACTTGCTGGCTCTTGCAAAGGAAATTGATGTCCCACTGAATTTCTTTGCCGACGTTTTGTGCCATGCCCGCTTTAAAGAGTATAATCGCCACGATTTTACGGATCCTTTTGAGAAACAACTGCAAAGTGCTTACAAGCAAGGACACGACGTGCAGCTGCACCTGCACCCCCATTGGCTGAACACGGAAATAGACCACAACCGCTTTTATCCTTCCGGCGAGTTTGTACTTGGCGATTTTGCCGGCAACGATCCTCCCAATAACATCATGGGCATTGTTGAGAAAGGAGTACACGCGCTTCGGCAGATCATTGAGCCCACCGGGAAACCTTATGATTGCTGTGCCTACCGGGGGGGAGGTTATGTGCTGAGTCCGGCCACTGCGGAAACGCTGCAGGCTTTGTACGCACACGGGATCAGGATAGACTCCAGCATCAGCAAGGGATATTTCTTCAAGTCGGATCTCGCGTGTGTCGACTATACCCGCACCCCATCCAAAGCCAACTGGTTCCTCGACATGGAGGGGAGGCTATGCTTTGAGAATGCAGGGGAAGGAGGCATCTTTGAAGTTCCTATCGCCAGTAAAGCCAAAAGCCTGTTTGAAACCCCCACATTCCTCAAAATGAAAAAATTCAGCCACCGGGCACCCGGAAAAAGAGGAAATGTCATATTTAAGCGGCCACCCCATCTTACCACCGGCGAGAAATTCAAGTCTGTGCTCTCATCACGCATGCTAAGCTTCGACAACTATACCTATTCCAAAGACTTTCCGGTAAAAATTCTGAGAAGCCATGTGCGAAAGCATTATAAAGGGAAGCCCATATTCCTGGCGGCGGTGTCGCACCCCAAGTCGATGGGAGCCTATTCGTTCGAACTGATGAGACATTTTGTGAAAGAAACACGAAAGATCTATGGCAGCGAGGTGAGGTTTACCACCCTTACCGGCATCAAAAAAAAGCTTAACCTGTAGTTTATCATGGCCAGCATATTGCAACTTCTTAAAAGGATCACAGGAGAGAATATCTTTCTCCGCCTGCGGTCTGCGGGCTACAGGATCCTGCATACGATCCATCCCCCTTTTAGCCGCAGCGAGCTTAAAGCCTTTCTGGGGGATGAACTTGGCATCAAAGAGGGAGACACGCTGTTTGTTCATAGCTCCATGGATAAGCTCAACATCCGCTTCCCTGCTGATCAGCTGATCCCGCTTCTCCAGGAGCTGGTCGGCCCCGAAGGCACACTCGCATTTCCCTGCTGGCATTTTCAGGAAAGGGCAGAGGAATACCTCAGCAATCCGGACAATGTATTTGATGTAAAAAGATCGCCTTCCGTAATGGGGCTGCTAACGGAGTTTGCCCGCCGCAACAAACAGGCCACCAGGAGCCTGCACCCCACCAGCTCGGTGGTTGCCATTGGCAGACACGCCCGTGAACTGACAGAGGAGCACCATCTCTCCGAATATCCTTGCGGACAGCTGAGCCCCTTTTATAAAATAATGCATTACGGTGGGAAGATCCTGGGCCTGGGAGAAAAACCCGAGACCAGCCTTTCGTTTGTTCATTGCGCAGAGGATGCTGCGGACGGTTCATTTCCTGTCAAAACCAGGACAGACAGGGTATTTACCGGGCATGTCATCGATCAGCAGGGGAAAAAACGAGAGGTGAAAACACGCGCCGCACATAAAAACATTCAGCATCGCGACATCCGGGGATTCTTCAAAAAACATATTTCCAACAAAGAATGCAGGCTCACCAGGAAAAGAGGCACATGGTTTTACATTGCACATGCTGTGCCGTTGTACGAAAAAATGAAAACGCTTGCCCTGCAGGGAAAAACCATATACACACTGCCGCTGCAAGGTGAACGGCAAGCACCAGAACGACAAGCATGAAGATGCACGGATAGTGCGTGATCCTCATCCAGCAACCTCCGGCCGAATTACCATATGTTTTGAGTTGCGGGTGCTGTCCAATATGGGTGTCCGTTATCGCCGGATCACTTTGCGCACCTGACGGCCGTCTTCGCCCTGCATCACCAGGAAATACATGCCCGGTGCCAGGTCATGACCCAGGCTCCAATGGAATGTTTGCCTCCCGGGGCTGTAGAATTCATGGGTTTTTCGCCGGACGGTAAGCCCTGAAGTGTTTTGCAAGCTGATGTCATATCTGCCGGGCATTTCCACGTCGGCCTGCACAGTCAGCTCCTGCGTAAACGGGTTGGGCCAGGGGTTATGCAGATAAAAGCCATCGTGTGGGTCCTCGTGAGCAATGACCTGGTTCACGATGCCGTCCGTAATGCGTATATGCATATTTGCACCATCCCAGGAGCAGTTCACATACAACACATTGATATCTTCATCATAATAAAAAGCAGGGTTTTCAGTTGCAAAGGCGTCATGGTCGTACACCTGCGGGATCTCCGTATCATCGATCGTTACCTGCGCCGGGGGGGCGCTGATCCTGAATATCTCGAACAACATGTTCCGGGAGTCCGGTGCTCCGGTGTATCCTGCCCCGGATGAAGACAGCAGGATGTCTATCTGTTCATCTTCATAGACTCCTTCAAAATGCAGCAGCTCAAAAGCTTCCTGGGCTAGTGTGCCTGTGGAGCTTTTGTCATCATCAAAGAGGTACCCGTAAGATTGCGGAAGATCCGCATCCGGGAAGTACTGCACCTTGAGGCTGTCAGAGGAATAATATGCGGTTGACTGCATAGGATGGGCAGTCGGGATAAAGCTGCCCGCCCTGACAAATACGGGGATGTCTTCCATATCCACCTGTAAGGTATAGGTTTGACCGCCTTCATACTCTGTCAGGTCATGGTAATGCAGCCATTTCCCTTCCGGAAAGATCACTGCCCGGTCATTGACGCCACGCTCCAAAACGGGAGCCACAAGGAAGTCCCGGCCCCAGAGGTAGCTGTCGTTGATGTCCCGCACCGCGGCATTGTCCATCTCATAATGGTTAAGCTGCCTTGCAAGCGGTGTTCCGGTTGTACTGTTTTCAAAGGCGAGGGTATAGTTGTACGGCAGCAGCTCATAACGCAAGCGGATGTAGTCGCGCATGATGCTTTGGTAGGGTTCCGGGAAGTTGAC
>LCWY01000089.1_pt1 | contig 12926 bp, 10 predicted proteins | sample 348741 | NCBI WGS metagenome assembly LCWY01 (sample SAMN03565343, study PRJNA281982) | anaerobic digester metagenome | biome: Anaerobic digester; feature: Alkaline_Metagenome_Assembly_A; material: Alkaline anaerobic digester sludge; isolation source: anaerobic digester run at haloalkaline... | reverse complement strand
GTGCTTTCCGCAACCGGGAAGACGGTACCTTCCCGCCCGGAACGACAGCTTATGAGAAACGCGGTATTGCCGTGCATGTCCCCGAATGGATCAAAGAAAACTGTATACAGTGTAACCAATGTGCCTATGTTTGCCCGCATGCCGTTATCCGTCCCTTCCTTCTTGACGACGAAGAGATGAAGAAGGCGCCGGAAAGCCTGCTGACAATAGATGCCAAAGGCAAGTCGCTGAAAGGCCTGCAATACCGCATCCAGATCAGTCCGCTTGATTGCACCGGGTGCGGCAACTGCCTGGATGTATGCCCTGCCCCCAAGAAAGCTCTCGAAATGAAACTCCTCGACGAGCAGATGCACGAAGACAAGCACTGGGATTGGGTTACTGAAAATGTGAGCTATAAGGATTATATCCTCAACAAATACCAGTCTGTGAAAAACAGCCAGTTTGCGCAACCGCTCTTCGAGTTCAGCGGTGCTTGTGCCGGCTGTGGGGAAACACCTTATGTGAAGCTGATCACACAGCTTTATGGCGACCGCATGATGATCGCCAATGCTACCGGATGCTCTTCCATTTACGGAGGCTCTGCCCCGGCTACGCCCTATACCACAAACAACGAAGGGAAAGGGCCGGCATGGGCCAACTCCCTGTTTGAAGACAATGCCGAATACGGTTTCGGCATGGCCACAGGTGTAAACAAATTACGGGCACGTATAGCCAGACTTATGGAAACTGCCATGGATGGTGAGCTCAAGGACGACACCCGCGAAGCATTCAAAACATGGCTCGAGCATAAAAACGACGGCGAAAAATCGAAAGAAGCCTCGGAAAAAGTAATAAAGAGCCTGGAAAAAGAATCCAGCCCCATCGCCAAAGAGATCATGGAGCTGAAGCAATACCTGGTGAAGAAGTCTGTATGGGCCTTCGGCGGAGATGGCTGGGCTTATGATATCGGGTATGGCGGACTCGACCACGTGATCGCCTCAGGCGAAGATGTCAACATGCTTGTTATGGACACCGAGGTCTACTCCAATACGGGAGGCCAGGCATCCAAGGCTACCCCGATAGGTGCGATAGCCAAATTTGCCGCAGCAGGTAAACGCATTCGCAAAAAAGACCTTGGGCTGATGGCCATGACATACGGCTATGTTTATGTGGCACAGGTAGCTATGGGGGCTAACCAGAACCAGTTCCTGAAAGCCCTGAGAGAGGCGGAAGCCTATCCGGGTCCAAGTGTTATCATCGCCTATTCACCCTGTATCAACCATGGACTGAGGAAAGGCATGGGCGCTACCCAGCAACAGACTAAAGATGCTGTGGAGGCCGGATACTGGTCACTCTTCAGGTACGACCCGAAACTTGAAGAAGAAGGGAAAAACCCCTTCCAGCTTGACAGCAAAGAACCCGACTGGGGCAAGTTCCAGGATTTCCTTAACTCAGAGGTGCGGTTCAGCTCTCTCAAAAAAGCATTTCCAAAAGAGGCGGATGCCCTGTTTAAAGGTGCCGAAGAGAACGCCAAATGGAGGCACAACATGTATAAGCGGCATGCAGCCATGGAATACGGCGAATAGTTCTGCTTTGTTCTATATCTTGTTTACCGAAAGGGCTGATCCTGGCGATCAGCCCTTTTTTTGATGTGTTCGTTTTTAAAACGCCAGTCCGAATCTGTGGGTGTGATTCCGGCATGGTGGAAGCATACCCAGGCCAATGCAGGAGTTATTAGAGTAAAAAATGACCTGACTGTTTTGATAATCTATCAAAAACAAAGTGTCATGTACTTTATAGAACAATCGGTCACTTGGAAAAAATAACTGATGTATGGCGAACAAAACAGGAAGTTTGTAACCGGAGCTGAATGTATATTACAGACGTGGGTTAAAATCCGCACTGAACTCTGATCCGAAAGTATAGCTCAGCCCGATAGAGCCGGAAAAGGAGTAGCTTGTTGCCTGTTGTGCCTGTTCGAGAAGGATCTCCTCTACCGTCATGTCGCCGGCGGGGATGGATATCAGGTCATTGATCATATTGTAATTGGTGCTGACATTGAGGGAAAACCCCTGGAAAAGCCTGAAGTTAACGTTGGCAAATATCTCAGCACGATTCACGGACCAATCGTGGAAAAAATGCTTGCCGGTAATTCCCGCACGGAAGTTCCCCCATGGTTGCTGAAAGCGGGCAGATGCCTCCAGGGACTGGGAAAACAGAAATTCGCTCTCCTTCTCAAAAATGGTCATCTCTTCGTAATTATGATAACCGTAACCCATCCTGTAGGCCAACGTGACCGATCGCCGGGTAGCTTCATCGTAGGGGAACAAGCTATACTCCAGGGCCGGGACAAGCTCAAATTCAAAATGCATGTTGTGAAAGGTGCTTGACCGGCTGGAATTGAAAACGCCCACCGACCAGTGGTCATTTATGCTTTTGATCACATAAGACTGATGGCCATGCCTGTGCGATGAGCTCACTATGGTATCTTCTTCTGTATAATAGGTGCGCTCACTAAAGTTAAAATAGGGGCGCATCCTGATTTTCCACTCGGTGGTCACACGGTCGGCAAAAAAACCAAATCGTGAAGAATACGACTTCTGTCTCTCTTCGCGCCTGTAATTACCTCCTCCATACAATTCAAACACCCAGCTGTTCCAGGGGTCAACTACCGGTTCTGCTTCTTCATCGCGAATCACAGCCTCCCTGTCGTAATCATAATCAACACGGATTCTGTCTACGAGCGGCGTTGTGGCAATATATTTCACCAGGCCAATCTTTATCTTGTTGGTATACCCCCGCCGGGTGTCATCGCCCGAGTTTGAGGAGGGCGCCCAGTAGATAAACTCCTGGTCCACACCTATAAAACTACGCCTTCCGATAAACGAAATGGCATAGTTTGTGCCAGCCCGGCCGGCACCGTGGCGGCTCATCATGATATGCACATCGGCAGCTTCCTTATCCCTGACGTAATTTACTATAGGGATCTCCTGTCGAATAAAGTCCTGGTCAAGCCACCAGGGGCCATCAAGAAATACGGATATACGCGCATTGTTGTTATTGGATCTGTTTGTTGCATTCACTACATCAACCGCAGCGATCGACAATGCAATTATCACAATTGCAACAAAAACTCCCCTGAAACTGCCTTTCCTTATTCTCATATACATGCAGGATTTATAATGTATCTTCCACTGGATAACATTAACATTTGCGGAAATGTTTGCATCCCATTAAAATTCGATTGCAAAAGTACAAAAAAAAGTGCCAGACCGGCACAATGCGCTTCCCCTGTAAGTAAGACCAAACAAGAGTTACAGCAGTTTCGACAAGCAAGGTCGTTACTCCTTCTACACTCCGGAAATTCCATGTGAAATACGTTTTTTAGCCTAACATGAAAATTCTGTTAATATAATTGCGAGGCAGCCGCGCACAGTTAAAGCAGGAAGAGTTCGTGTGTTTTTAATATATTTGTGTAACTCATGGGCTTCTGACATGATTGGGATCAGCAAGAATCAAAAAACGCCAAAAAATGAAACACCCGTGTCAAAGACCCCGATACTTCGGGAACAAAGGTTTTGACACACAGGGTGATGATTTTTGGCACGTTTCGACATTTTGACAGTTGCAACACAACCCCTAAACTTTTGCCAAAAACATAAACCCTTCAACAACAACTAGTTACCAAATATATAAACAGATGAAGCCACCTTACCAAAAGATTGATGCACACAAGGATGATTTTCTTGACATTTCGACGTTTCGACGTTTCGACATTCTGACATTTCTTAAACAGGCGAAAAAATTTGTCATCCTCCTTTCCGTAATCCTTTCGTCCTTTTATACATCGCACGGCCAGGACAGATCCGGGTTGGTCTCATTTATCCGCGACAGGGCATATGATTTGAGTGATGCATCGGATCTTGATCATATCATAGAAATTGCGGCCGGCAGAAAGCTTGTGCTGATGGGAGAGGCAAGTCATGGCACACGTGAATATTATGCATGGCGCGACAGTATAAGCAGGCGGCTGATTGCTGAACAGGGTTTTAACTTTATTGCTGTTGAGGGCGACTGGGCGAGTTTGTTTGAGTTGAACAGGTATGTCAAAGACCTGCCCGGGGCAGCCTCAAGCGCAAGAGAAGTGCTTACCGGCCTGGAAAGATGGCCACTCTGGATGTGGGGCAATGAAGAGGTTGAAGCTCTTGCCGAATGGTTGCGCGAATATAATGATGCCCTTCCGCCACAGGAAAAGGTGGGGTTTTACGGGAAAGATGTTTACGACGAATGGAACTCCCTGGATGCAGTGCTGGCATTTCTCTCGGAACACGACAGCAGCCTGCATGAAAAAGTTGCAGATTACTACAGCTGCCTCGACAATTACGGGCGCGACAGCTGGCAGTATGCACAAAGTGTGGCAAGGGGGGCCTCCGATTGTGTGATTCAGCTAAACAGGGCTGTGGAGCTCATAAGGCAGGAAGCAGAAAGGTTTGACGGCCTTCCCGCTTACAAATACTTTTACCTGAAACAAAATGCACTGGTTGTAAAACATGCCGAAAAGTTTTACCGTCTTTCCGTAACCCGGCAGGATGCCAGTTCGTGGAACAGCAGGGTAAACTATATGAACCTGGCTGTCAATCGCCTGCTCGGCTTTTACGGAGAGGATTCACGGGGTATCGTCTGGGCGCACAACACACATATCGGCGACGCACGGTTTACAGAAATGCAGCAGCGCGGCCAGGATAATATCGGTCAGCTGGCAAGGGTGCAGCATGGCCCGGAGAATGTTTTCCTGATCGGGTTTGCCACCTACACCGGGACCGTCAAGGCAGGAGCTGGCTGGGGCGAGCAAAGGCAGAAAATGGAAGTACCTGAAGCTCCCGGGAACAGTATAGAATCCATATTCGAACAAACAGGGCTAAGCTCCTTTTCTTTGCTTTTTGATGACGAGGACAGGACGCATGATGCATTTATGGAGCCTATAGGCAATCGTGCCATCGGAGTGGTATATAACCCCGCCCATGACAGGCATCAGTATGTGCAAACGATAGTACCCCTTAGATATGATGCTGTGTTATTTTTCAGGGAAACCGAGGCATTAACCCCAATTATCCGCTGAGAAAAAGGATACAGGCAAGTTATCACTCTCCCGGCTGGCTCAAAGGCTTGGCAAACTGCTTCACATCGCTGCCGGTGATCTCCTTGTCGCAAAGGATAGCCAGGCGTTCCACCACATTTCGTAATTCACGCACATTACCCGTCCAGCGGATTTGCTGTAACTCCTCCATCGCACCCCCGGTAAACGACTTCGGGGGCATGTTTTGCTCCGTAAGCACTTCGTCAAGAAAATGCTCCGCCAGCAAAGGAATATCATCTTTTCTTTCGTTCAGGCTGGGCACATGGATCAGGATCACACTCAGCCTGTGATAGAGATCTTCCCTGAAATTGCCCTTTCTGATCTCCTCCTGGATGTTTTTGTTTGTTGCAGCTACGACCCGAACGTCAACGGGTATTTCCTTCTCACCCCCTACACGGGTGATCTTGTTTTCCTGGAGCGTGCGTAACACCTTTGCCTGGGCAGCGTGACTCATATCTCCAATTTCGTCAAGAAAAATCGTACCTCCGGAAGCTAGTTCAAAGTTGCCTTTTTTCTGTTTTACAGCACTTGTAAAGGAGCCTTTTTCGTGCCCGAAAAGCTCACTTTCTATCAGTTCAGATGGAATGGCAGCACAATTTACTTCAATAAACGGCCCTTTCGATCGGTTGCTGAGTTCATGAATCCAGCGTGCAACAAGCTCTTTCCCTGAACCGCTTTGCCCGGTGATAAAGATCCTTGCATCTGTCGGGGCAACGCGTTCAATCATCTGCCTGATCTGCTGTATGGGCTCCGACTCGCCTATCATGTTGTAGGTCTTGCTGACCTTCCGTTTCAATTCTCTTGTCTCAGAAACAAGCTGAGTTTTGTCTGTGGCATTCCTTATAGTGATCAACAGGCGGTTCAGATCGAGAGGTTTGGAGATAAAGTCAAAAGCTCCTTTTTTGATAGCCTCAACGGCAGTGTCGATCGTACCGTGCCCAGAGATCATAACAACCACCGCATCCGGCTCCCTCTCCTTGATCTTGTCGAGCAACTCGATCCCATCCATCTGGGGCATTTTTATATCACAAAGGATCACATCAAACGGGCCCAGCTCCATCTTGTCGAGGGCTTCAAGACCATCTTCGGCAAGAATGACCTCAAAGTTCTCATGCTCGAGGATGTCTTTCAATGTGTTTCTGATGCTGCGTTCGTCGTCGACGACAAGGATCTTGGATGTTTTGCTTTTTTTTTCAACCACTATACCAGATTGTTATGTTTATAATGAATAAGCAGAATCCGCCCAGAAAATGAGACAGCCCATCAGGCATGCCTGATCCATTTCCAGAGTTCACGGTAGTTCACTTTTTTGCCGTACATTAATATTCCGGTACGGTATATTCTTGCTGCAAACCATGTTGTTGCTATGAAACCAAGGATCAGAAGCGAGGCGGACAGAAAAAGATCAAAATATGGGACACCAAACGGGATCCTCACCATCATGATCACCGGCGAGGTAAGGGGTATTACCGAAAGCCAGAATGCCACCGGGCCTGCCGGATTGCTGATCACCATCTGTGCCATAATGATGGACAATAAGAGGGGCACGGTTACAGGAAGCATAAACTGCTGGGTGTCTGCCTCATTGTCGACGGCAGAACCTATGGCTGCAAATAAGGCAGCATAAAGCAGGTAGCCTCCCAGGAAGAAAAATATGAACGACAGGATCATCACCGGGAAGTTTATTGCCGATAAGCCCTCAAGCAACTGCCCGGCCATGGTGTCGTATTGCTGTATCATCTCCTTTTGCTGTTCCATCTCCTCGACGCTCAGTATCTGCGAGCTGCTGACGAACACCCTTTCGTCAGGAGTAAACTGAAACATGTCGGGCATGGCGATCTGAAAAACTCCCACGATGGCGAAAGTAAGGACTATCCATATAAGAAATTGTGTCAGTCCTACCATGCCCACACCGGCCACCTTGCCTATCATAAGCTGAAAAGGCCTTACGGAAGAAACAATGATCTCAACGATGCGGCTGGTTTTCTCTTCCAGCACTCCTCTGAGCACCTGTGACCCGAAAAGGAAAATAAAAATATAGATCAGCAGGCCGCTGACAAAGCCCAGCCCCATGCTGATCTCGGGGTAGTCGGTAATCAGTTCGCCATCGTCCCTGATGCGGATAGCCTGTATGTTTATGGGGGTCTCAACAGACCGCAACACTTCTTCATCAATGCCTGCCCTGGCCAGCTTAAGGCTTTCAAACTCAAGCTTCAGGAGGTTTTCTATAAGTAACTTTGCGTTAAGGTTGACGGATCTGTCGGAAAAAAGGCGCAGAGTTGAGGGAGCTTCAAAAGCGACTTCGGGAATATGCAATACGGCATCAAAAAGACCTTCGTGCATAAGGTTCAGTGCATGATCAACGCTTGTGGCCAATGGGGTAAAGCGTACGTTGTCCCTGTCATCAAAAGTATGAATGAAGTAATCGGAATTATCCACAACAGCCACATCGTACTCAGAGTCCGACAGCTGTGCAACAAGAACAGGAACAATGATGATGGCAGCCATGAGCAACGGCCCGAGGATCGTCATTACCAGGAAGGATTTTTTCCGGACCCGGCTGAGGAACTCCCGCTTTATGATCGTCGAAGTTTTTCCCATTTTTTGTTATGATCTGACAAATGTCTTTTGCCCTTTAACCCCCTGTTGTAACGTATGTATTATCACACTCATTATTTTTCAGTTCCATTTGGCTGAACGGGATCCGCTGCTTCGGCGGATTCGGCCGGGAATCTTCCGGTGACCTGCTTGATGAAGATGTCGTTCATGCTGGGGGTAAGCTCTTTAAATGCCAGCAGACGGGACTCGTTAAGGAGAGTCTGCAGCAAATCGTTTGCCGGGTTTTTGTTAATGATCTGTATCCTGGCCTTTACAACTTCCTGTTCCCTTTCTTGCGACAACAGGCGAAACCTCTGGTCGAGCAACCGGTCGAGGGGCGCACTCAGGTTTTCGATTTCCACTTCATAAATGCGGCTTGCATACTGTTTCCTGATGCTTTTCACATCCCCTTCAAGGACTTTTTCCGACTTGTTGATCAACGCAATATGGTCGCATAGTTCCTCTACAGATCCCATGTTATGCGTGGAAAATATGATGGTCGCCCCTTCGTTTCTAAGTTTGATGATCTCTTCTTTAAGGATGTTGACATTGATGGGGTCGAAACCGGTGAATGGTTCATCAAATATGAGCAGCTGCGGTTTATGCAAGACGGTAATGATGAACTGCACTTTTTGCTGCATCCCTTTCGACAGCTCTTCAACTTTTTTGTTCCACCACGGCAGCAGGTCGAATCGTTCAAACCATTGTCGCAGAAGCCGGCGTGCCTCAAATCCTTTCAAGCCCTTAAGCCTGGCCAGGTATTCTGCCTGTTCGCCCACCTTCATTTTTTTGTAAAGCCCTCTTTCCTCGGGCAGGTAGCCTATTGTCCTGACATGACGGGGTGAGAGTTTTTCGTTGTTCAGATAAACGATGCCCTCATCGGGGCCTATGATCTGGTTGATAATCCTTATCAGTGTGGTTTTCCCGGCGCCGTTTGGTCCCAGCAGCCCGAAAATGCTTTTCTCCGGAACCTCAAGGCTCACCCTGTTGAGTGCCCTGTGGCCCGTATAGTCTTTTGTGATATGTTCTGCGCGCAGGAGGGCAGTCATGATCAAGCTGTATTAGTTATGACATGTGTCAGTTAAAAACGTCTTTCATCTTTTCGAAAAAGTTCTTATCTGACTTTTTGGGGTTGGGTTTGAAGTTGGGGGAATCGTCGAGTTTTTTCAGTTCTTCTTTTTCTTCTGCAGTGAGTTTCTGGGGTGTCCATATGTTGATATTTACCAGGAGATCTCCACGGCCGTAAGAGTTAATAGCAGGCAGCCCTTTGTTTTTCAGGCGCAGTACTTTTCCTGGCTGTGTGCCGGGTTCGATTTTGATACGGGCGCGTCCTTCCAGGGTTGGCACTTCTATGGATGTACCCAGTGCAGCTTGCGGGAAGCTGATATGGTGGTCGTAAAGCAGGTTCTGGCCGTCGCGGATCAGGTGGCTATGGGGTATTACCTCTACCATAACGATAAGGTCCCCGGGAATACCGCCCCTGGGGGCTGCATTGCCTTTGCCGCTCAGCGACAACTGCATCCCGTCTTCCACTCCTGCAGGAATGTTCAGCGAAATTAGCTCCTGGTCTTTTACGATGCCGTTGCCATAGCAGGAAGAGCATTTATCCTGGATGGTTTGGCCCTCTCCTCCGCAACTCGGACACGAAGTAGTGGTTTGCATCTGGCCGAGGAAGGTGTTGGTCACCCTGGTGACGCGTCCTGCTCCGTTACAGGTGGAGCATGTACTGAATGCGCTCCCGTCTTTTGCACCCGTTCCGCTGCAGGGGTTGCAGGGAACGTATTTGTTCACTTTCACCTTTTTTTTCGGCACCTTTAAGAACGTCCTCCAGGGATAGCTTTACCTTGATCCGGAGATTAGATCCCTTGTTCGTTCTGCGTCCACCACGCTGGCTTGTGCGTGAGCCAAAGCCACTGAAGCCGCCACCACCGAATGCTTCACCAAAAATATCACCAAACTGGCTGAAAATGTCTTCCATAGACATTCCGCCACCAAACCCGCCGGTTCCTCCGCCAAAGTTATTGCCTACACCGGCATGGCCGTACTGGTCGTACCTTGCCTTCTTCTGGGGGTCGCGGAGCACCTCATAGGCTTCTGCTGCCTCCTTGAATTTGGCTTCGGCCTCTTTGTCATCAGGATTCTTGTCGGGGTGGTATTGCAACGCCTTTTTCCGATAAGCCTTTTTGATCTCTTCAGGCTTGGCGTCGCGCGACACACCTAATATTTCATAATAATCTCTTTTTGCCATAACCCAATTTAGAATTCGATATTAAAATAATGCACAGCTAACGGCCATGCATTCATTGCCGGATGGCCCGGTGGCGAATGATCAGTTTGCCACAACCACCCGGGCATACCGGATCACTTTACCGTTAAGCAAATAGCCCTTTTGCACTTCCTCTTTGATTTTGCCCTTCTCCTTTTCGCTTTCTGCAGGCATGTGCGTTATCGCTTCGTGGTAATCCGTGTCAAACTCTTCTCCAACCGAGGGAATCTCTTCCACTCCCTTTTGTTTCAAAACACTTTTAAACTTGTTATAAATCAAGACGATTCCCTCCTCCCCCGCTTCACCTCCTCCTTTCCGGGCAGCAGTGGCGCTTGCCCGTTCCAGGTCATCAAGCACAGGCAGCAAAGCAGTTATTACGCCTTCTGCGGCTGTCTTTGTCAATTCGATCCGCTCACGGGTTACCCGTTTACGGTAATTGTCGAACTCGGAAAAAAGACGGAGGAACTTGTCGTTGGCTTCCTCAAGTTGTGACTGCAGGGATCTTATCTCTTCGCGGGTGGATTCCAGCTGTTCTGCAAGGGCATCTGTATCCCCCGGGCCGTCAGAAGGCTCCTCGGCATGATCGCCGGAAACATCCATTGGTCTATCCGGTTCTGCTTCATTGAACTTTGCCTTCTGCTGCTGCGTTTTATCGTCTTTTTTTTGTCTTTCTTTTTTTTGCATAACTCTGCACCAATTTTGATCTACATAAGAAACCGTTATGGCAATGCAAAATTTTTGCCATACTCTTTGTTAAGCCATTTTGTCAGCTTATAGCCTTTTTATCTGTGCGCCCAGTTGCCGGAGCCTGTCGTCAATGAACTGGTAACCCCTGTCTATCTGTTCGATGTTGTGTATGATACTTTTTCCCTCGGCGCTGAGGGCAGCGATCAGGAGGGCAACCCCTGCCCGGATATCAGGAGATGTCATCTCCAGGGGTTTCAGAGGATATTTACGGTCGAGGCCGATCACCGTTGCCCGGTGAGGGTCGCACAAAATGATCTGTGCACCCATATCAATAAGCTTATCAACAAAAAACAGGCGGCTTTCAAACATTTTCTGATGCACCAGCACGCTACCCCTGGCCTGTGTGGCAAGTACGATGATAACGCTCAGGAGGTCGGGCGAGAAGCCCGGCCAGGGAGCATCACTGACTGTCAGGATGCTGCCGTCAATATATGTATCTACTGTATAGCTATCCTGCGAGGGAATAAAAAGGTCGTCGTCACGGCGTTCCACCACAACACCAAGTTTGCGGAAGACCTCCGGGATGATACCCAGACGTTCATACGCCACATCTTTTATCAGCACCTCAGACCGGGTCATAGCCGCCATGGCAATGAAACTCCCAATTTCGATCATGTCGGGCAGCATCCGGTGGCTGCATCCCTTCAACCCTTCAACACCATGAACGGTGAGAAGGTTGGAACCTATGCCTGAAATATTGGCACCCATGCGGTTAAGCATGTGGCAAAGCTGTTGAAGATAGGGTTCACACGCTGCGTTGTAGATGGTGGTCTTTCCCTTAGCCAGGACAGCGGCCATCAGGATGTTGGCAGTGCCGGTTACGGAAGCTTCATCCAGCAGCATGTCGCATCCTCTGAGCTCTTTTCCTTCTATTTCATAAAATGAATTATCCGCATCGTAATGAAAGCGTGCTCCCAGCTTTTCCAGTCCGACAAAGTGTGTGTCGAGTCGCCGCCTTCCTATCTTGTCACCACCCGGCCTGGGTATGGCAGCCTTTCCAAACCTCGCCAGGAGAGGCCCGACGATCATGACTGACCCGCGCAGCTGCGCAATCCTGGTCCTGAAAGAGTCATCATAAAGCAGATCCAGGTTGATATCCCTGGCACAGAAAGAATACCTGTGGTCTTCCAGCCGCTCTACCTCAACCCCGAAGCCTTCAAGCAGGTCAATAAGCTTCATGACGTCCCTGATCACAGGAATGTTTTCGATAACGACTTTTTCACCCGTCAGAAGGGTAGCACATATGATCTGTAATGCCTCGTTCTTGGCGCCCTGCGGGACTATTTCCCCGCGAAGCTGTTTGCCTCCATAAATCTCAAAGGATCCCATAAAATGTTTTTTTCAGAGATGCAAAACTATATTCACATGTCATTCGTTTGGTGTCGATGATAAGGCCAGAACGGGACCAGGCAGCGGGCAGGCCCTGTATTGATGCATCACAACATTGCATGGATATAAAAAAGCAGGAAGCTGGCCATATATGCGGAAAAGCAGCATCTGCTAATTTTTTCTGCTTTTCTGTCCGTAGCTTTTTCCGGCAGCCTGACGGCCTGGTATTTTTTCTTCTTGTTTTTGGCCAGTATATCGCTGGTTTGATGAAGCTTTACATTGTCCTGTAAGTTGAGTTTACCATCGGACAAGATGGAAAGATGTTCGGCGATCTCTTCATCGGTCACGTCATCCCTGTTCCAGGTAAGATAAGATTTTTTCAGATGGTTGGCAATGAGCTTAACCAGGGTGTCTTTCATAAAGCTGTCTTCCAGCTCACACGCTTTTTCAATCATCCTTTCGATATGCCTCCCGTAATGTTTAAAAGTAACATTGTTGGTGGCATATTGCAATGGTTCGGGTTTCCTGGTAAGGGTTTCTTTGGAGGGAAGCGGATAGGGGCTGTCCACATCCAGGTCAAAATCTGCCATTATAAAAAGGTGATCCCAAAGCTTATGCTTAAAATCATTTACGTCGCGAAGGTGGGGATTTAGCTGCCCCATCACGTTAATGGTAGCCCTGGCCAGCTGGTTGCGCTTATCCCTGTCTTCAACGGATTTTATATGATCTATCATTTTATGGATATTCCGTCCGTATTCCGAAATAACCATTTTTTCCCTTGAGGTGTTATATTCCATAATGTGCTGATTAATCGAGGATTCTTAATGGGAGATAATTTTTGCAAAGATAATGAATAAAACAATACCCCTA
>LCWY01000087.1_pt1 | contig 13140 bp, 15 predicted proteins | sample 348741 | NCBI WGS metagenome assembly LCWY01 (sample SAMN03565343, study PRJNA281982) | anaerobic digester metagenome | biome: Anaerobic digester; feature: Alkaline_Metagenome_Assembly_A; material: Alkaline anaerobic digester sludge; isolation source: anaerobic digester run at haloalkaline... | reverse complement strand
CCTTCCAGGTTCCACTTTATCTTAATTGGTTCTGAGATCAGCACAGTCAGGGTTGCTATCCCGGTAAGGGTAGCAGCCATAACTGGCAGCCCACCGCCATCTTCGATCTCAGGGAAGAAGGCTGCTGCAATCGGAGGTGCCAACATAATAAACAGTCCGATTACCTTGTCTTTGAAACTTTCTTGTTTTGCCATAATTGTCTGATTTTGGGTTTGTTAATAATGATAATTACTTGGTTGCCTTTTTTGGTTTCGGCTCTTTTTCCTCTGTGTTGGTGTTTTTGGGAGGCTCAGGCTCCACCAGTTTAGGCTGGTTTTCTGCCTGGGTGTAAATGCTCTGCATGAGCTTCATGGATGTCTTTGCAGGCAATTCTCCCAATGCCTTTAAGATCAAATTTGCTTCCTCTGCTGTAAATCGAAATGTCAGTTTCATACCTTTTGGTTTTTATTGTGTTTATAATGGTCTGTCCGGCTCAATACATTATCCTTTACGTTGCACCCTGCCAGTTTGCTGTAACTACTAACTGCCCCCTCCTGCCATCGTATGCTGGCATAGTGAATGAAACCGTTGTGTTAGTTGTATTAGTCCAATCCAGATTATAATTACTTGTCCATTCAAGGAAGAAGTGAGACGACCCTTCACCAGGAGGAACATCCTCGCCAGTGCTGATGTGAACCGTATTTCCCACCGAAACATCTCCTTGTGGGTGCAGAACATAAATGTTGTGTGGCTCAGAAGCATTAACCTCCCCGACAACAGTATTTGTCTCTACTATGCCACCTTCTAATTCCGTCACCCTACTCTTTAGGCTCTCTACTTCACCCAACAACTCTGTGATCTTACTGGAGGCAGAGGATTCATCAATATAACTTACTCTCTCTGCCCTTAATACACCACCTGATGTAACATTTTCACTAAGCCTGTCAAGCCTTTCGGTCATAGGCTCCCCAATAATATTCTCTCCTGAGACATCCCAATCATATAGATAGTACCATCGTGTAGCAGAAGCAGAGCTACCAGTGATTGTCAAATCTCCAAATTCGTATGGGAAGTCGTTGTCTGAGATACCTGCTCTCATTAGCCCATCGTGATTTTCTGCCCTAAGAGTGAAGGGGTTAGCCGTTGCGCTGCCATCGTGAGGAACGTGAAAATTAAGTGTTACCCTCTTTCTTTCATGGCCAGACAGACTAACCTCTTTTTCTAATAGTATGGGATTGGTTTGACTTAAACCTGCCCGAAGTCTTATGTAAAATGTTTGCGAACTACTTATTGAAGATTGTACCAACACGGAGTTTATGATAATGGGTTTTATTATGGAAAACTCCAGTCCAGCATTACCAGTCCATCCCCCCTCAGAAACCCTCAAATCCCTTCCTTGCGTCCTGGTTCTTTGTAGGTGAGATGATCTTAAAAAAGGCAGATAACCAATTTCTGTCAACTCGCCCTCACTGTTTAAGTTTTGCACCTTTCCCTCTAATTGGCCACTAACTTCCCCAATATCAACCTGCCCAGAAACATTAAAAATATCGCTAAGCTGCTTTGTGCCAACTCCTGTTGGTACCGTTACCCTACGGGCGGCTAATGTGCCGTCACTGCTCAGATGTTGTACCTTATCTTCTAATCCATCAACCTTGCTTTCGGGTAATGTTGGTATTCTGCTGGTATTTAATGTTCCGGTGGTAATTTTTGAAGCTGGCAGGTTTGGGATTTGGGATTCACTGAGGTTATTAACAGCATCGTTGGCTTTTTGCTCTGCCAGGTCATTAATTGAAGGTGTAATGCTATCAAAGCTCTCATAGGACAACTCGCCAAGATTAGTAAGGTGCTCATAGAAAGCCCCAAAGGGTAATCTATCCTGAACTTCACTGTCCAAATATTCTATTGCCCCCTCCAAACCAGAAACCTTCGCTATATCTAAGGTTGGGATTCGGGATGCTGAGATCGTTCCGGTGGTAATTTTGCTTGCCGGGAGATCGGGTATTTGGGATTCACTAAGGTTGTTGGTTGCGGCAGAAGCCTCTGCTGCTGCAATCGTCTCAATATCGCCTTCCTCAACAATCTTGCTTAGCTCAGTCTCCAGGCCACTGATCTTACTTTGGCTAAGTGTGCCGTCAATATCGCTCTCAGAAACATTGTTTTTGGTGGCTAAATCTCCTAACCCGGAGACCTTTGAATGTGATATGTCTCCGTCAATGTCGGATTCCGTGACAGCGCTTTTTGTTGCAAGATCACCCAGGCCAAGCACCCTGCTATTGTCCAAGCTAAGGTTAGGGTTAACACCCTCCACACCTGCACCATAGATGTGCATGTTGTAAAAATAGTAATAGTAGCTGCCACCAGCAGAACTGTCTACTATCCTGAATGAGCCACTTTCGTAAGGATAAGAAACATTATTGGTGTTTCGGTAACAACTAACACCGCTGCCCTGTAATGTATATTCGCCATCATGCTCACCAGCTTTCAGTGTAAAGCCCAAATAAATATCTTGTATCCCATCCTGCTCCAAGTTGAAGGTTTTCTCTTGTATGATAGGGTTGCCTCTATCGTGTCCAGACCTAAGTCTGGCAGTGAAAGTTCCAGTGCTTTCCGCTCTAATTGTAACCTTGCCAATATAAACATCCTCATCAACTTCAATATAAAGGCCATGATTAGAATTAAATCCACCTCCCCAATTATAGCTGGCTGCTGTATCTTCTGCAATAACAGGAGTTAATCTCCGAAAGTTGCTGTCTTTAAGTTCTTTAGTGAACTGGCTCTCGGTTATGGTTTCAGGCTCAATTAGTTCACCCCGAACAGATGCCTTGTTGAGAACCAGCTTTGCCTGTCCGTCAATATTCAGAAGCACAATGGCTCCATCTGTACCCAAATCAGGGAATGAGTTGCTTGTCAATAGCTGGTGGGTCTGCTGGGCAGGGTTCCAATACACATACTTGTCAGATGTATCTCCATCGGCAATAGCATAGGACACTCCATTATATTGAATATGAAGGTTTTCCCATGCTATTGAGCCGTTTGAGGGAGAATTAGATGAGATAACGTATGCCATCGTATTAATCTGATTAATTTACAAGCAAAGTTAATTAATTTTTGCGAGAAAAAAAAGCTAAAAATCAGAAAATAAAGTGCTGAGAAACATTAAATTTGTTGGCTCCAATCTCTCCAGAACCAATCTTGTCGTTGGTGACTGCATTGTTGGCTATCTTGCTCTCACTCACCGCTCCGTTGTTGATCTTAGCTGACGTTACCGCATTGTTTCCGATATGAGATTCCAGTACGGTGTCTCTGGTTGCAAGGTTCCCCAGGCCGTCAATCTTGGCCACACCAATATCTCCGGAAATGTCGCTCTCCGTGATTGTTTCTTTGGTCGCTAAAGAACCCAGGCCGTCAATCTTAGCCACGCCAATATCTCCAGAAATGTCACTTTCGGTAATGCTTTCCTTTGTAGCAAGGCTACCCAGGCCAATACCTGAGACATCTGTGATTGTTCCATCACTGCCCAACTTGGACGTTCTGCTCATAAGCGTGTCTCTATCGCCCTCCAGTGTTTCTACGGAAGAAATTGTGCCAGACAGGTCTGCATCGGTCGCCTCTCAGCCAGTTCCGCATCCAGGCCATCAATCTTTGAAATGCTCAGGTCAGGTATCTTGTTCTCCACAAGCATACCATTAGAATAAATCTCATCGGTGATGTTTTTTGCTGATACACCTGCTGCTGCATTATCCCTTACCGTAGTTGCATTTGTTCCTCCGATCTGGTCTACATCATCTGCGTGTAACGTAACAGCACTACCGTTAATCCGGAGCTTGTTACTTTGGATTTCGGTCTTTGTTGCACCGTCCTGAATACCGTCCAGCTTAATGTCTTTGGTGCTGGTGAAGTGTTTGTTGGTGCTACCTTCGGAAATGTCGTCCAGGTCGTCAGCCTCAGCAACCACGCCCAGGCCACTGTTTTTAATATCCCTGGCTGCACCTTGCAATTTGGCTGTGGAAATGTCTGCTGTGGAGCTAATCTCATCATTTCCAATAGTTTCTGCAACAATACTGGCTCCGTGATGGAACTTACCAGTTGTGATTACGATATGTGCCTTACCGTCTTCATTGATTGCTACAAGCACATCATCCCGGCCAAGCACAGGTTTAGTGTTTGAGGTCTGGAACTCCCCGGTGTCCTGGTCTTTTACCCAATACAGGTACTTGTCGCTGGTATTGCCATCGGAGATGTTGTAAGTATTGCCCTTGTAAACAATGTTACAGTCACTCCAGGCAATGCTTCCAGCAGTAGGCTCATCGTCCTCAATCAAATAACCATCAAGGATGTGCCCTGGGAAGTTGAGCCTATGCGTACCAACTTTCTCACCGTCCTCAGACAATGTTTTTAATCGGTACGATACGTCCGTTAAAACAGATTTCAATTCGTCTTGCAGGGCTTCACGAACCATCTTTTGAATAAAACTCTTTACGATCTTCATGGTACTTTACATTAATAGGTGAATATCAAGGTTTAGCTTCTGGGCTTTGATCTCTCCGTTGGCAATGTTGACTTGCTTTACTGCCTCTGCTCCCAGCTTGGCATTGGTGATCACTCCATCTCCCAGGTCTTTGGTTTCAATGGTCTTTATGATCTCCTCCCTGGTGGCTACCGGGCGCTTCTCTCCATCTTCCTCATCAGCGTATTTCTGCATGATGGTGCCAGCCTCATCTACGGAAAGCTCTACTTCCCGGCCATCATCTCCGGTGATCTGTACTGGCACACTCCAGGTTCCAATCAGGTTGCCGTCCTGATCTTTGACTGCCCTGGACTGCCAGATAGGAATGTCTCTGCGTTTGAAGGAGGACTGGCTGCTACTCCAGTCTGTGCCCACTGTAGGGTCATTGGCTCTCCTGCTGAGTGCTGGCCTTCCCCTGGAGGCAGTATATATGAAATGGACAGATTTCTCTTGCTCTGTTTGCTCATCTACCTTTGAGCCTTTGACAGAAATCACAGGAGTTGTCCAGTCACCAATCCTGGCGTTCCCTATGTAGTCTGCTGTGCTTTGCCAGACGTGGGTGTATACTGGCTCCTGGGAAGGTATGTTGTCGCTCCAGCCAACATTAATGTCCTGTGTGGGTCTGGACGGCCTGGTCTTAGCGGAGCGATAGATGGTAACTCTTTTTGCTCTCTGCTTTAACGCTTCCTTTACACTAACCCACTGAATGACCGTCTTTAAGAAGATGTTCCCGGTTGTGGTGTCTATACACCAATCCCCTGGGTTCCCCATATCATACTTTGGGGTACCCACTGTATAGTGAAGGTTGTAACGCTCTGTAACTGGCAGATTTGTATGTCTCTTAACCTCACTATGTAACCTTGTTATTGTTGCCCTTCTTAAAGATAAATTCATCTTAGTCAATGTCTAACGCTGCACGAAATTCACTCTTATATGCGTTCATTGCTGTGAGCACCGCACCTTTCAGATTCACAGTTTCCTGAACCGTGTCTTTGAGACTGCTAACATCAGCCTCTACTGTGTTAACCCTGCTGGCTATCTGTGATTCAATGCGGCTGTCAACGGTTGCCTGAATGTTGTCCTTAAAGGTGTTTAGCTCAGACAGTTCGTTGTTGTGTGCGCTCTGTACACCCTCCAGTTCAGATACTTTCTGATTGACAAAATTGGTCAGGTTGTCAATATCCGGAATGTGAGACTGGATTAATCCTTCAATGTGGTTGTCGTCTGGCACGTTAACTTCTGACAATTTTACAGAAATTCTGTCCTCAATACGATCATCTACCCTGGCATCCACCAGGCTATGAATGGTAGGCGTGTCCGGTACCTTGCTGTCGATCAGGTCGTTAATGTGAGCATCGGTAGGTATGCTTAGCTCCGCTACCTTTGTGTCGATCTTATGCTCCACTCGCAAATCCACTCTCTGATCTATGAGTTCATGCACGTTCAGAAGTGTCTCATCCGGGGTGTCGTCAGGGTACTGAACCACGATCTCCCCGGCAACAACTTTGATCACTGGAGGAGAATGCTGGTCTGTTTTCTTAGCGTGTGCTGAGGTTATACCTCCCACCAGCTTGTACTTTACAATATCGTCTCCTTCTTCCACCAGGAAGCTCATCCCTTTGTACCTGAAATTGGACGACACCCGCTCGAAAAACTGATCTTTGCTCTCCCAGACACCCTCTCGCCAATCCAATGGCCGGGGAAGGTTAAGCTGGAAGTTTCTGTTTATTGTTCGTGGCCTTATCTGTGTCATGGCTTATCTGCTTTGCCTTGCCAGTGGCAAGTTGTGAAACATGATTATTGCATCCTCATCTTCCTGCCCCCACTGTGACTTCTCTTTGGTCACATACAGGACGTGGTTTCTTCCTGCGATCTCAATATTGTACTCGGCAAACACGCTCGACATACTGCCATTGTTAAAAGGAGATTCACTCCAGTTCTTTGGCTGTGGAGCGTCTGCGGGAATGGCTATGGCCAGGTATCCGTACTCGTTTTTGAACTCCACCTCAAACTCATCTGGCGTATTTACGTTCTTCTGGTTAAACAGTGCCAGGATTTCTTCACCCAATGGTTCTGCCGGATTGAAGTCCGGGAGGTTTGCGTACTGCACAGTCATTCCACCATCTGTCCTTTCGACCTCAACAACCTGTGGCACAGGGATAAACTCGAATACCACTGGCTCAGGTGTCGCTGTGGTAAACACAGTGTTGATATGCGGAACAGGAATATATGTTAAACCTGGAACTATGTCACCTACTCCGGATACCGCATTGATCTGTGGCACAGGAACATCGGTGAGGGTCGGGATGGTAAATGGTACACCTGAGACCGCCCTGATATATGGAGCAGGAACGAATATGTATGTTACATCTTCCTGATCTTCCTCTCCCTCTACGACCTCAGTCTGGCCAGGGGAGTACAGGCTTATAATTGCATCCAGTTCCTTGTCAGTCAGGCTGCCTGGGTACTTCAAATACCTTTCCAGTGTCCTCTGAAAGCCATCATGCAACTTAAACTCATCAATGGAGTTATAGTTAATGTCGTCAGAGAACCCATAAAGTTCTAACACTGAGACAATGGCATTTACCTTAGCTGCCTTTATCTCATCTATGTATGGCTGTATCTGCTCTTTTGTAGGCATGATAACTGGTTTTTAATGTTATTCTGGTCGCAATCCCAGGGTGCCAGTCTGATTGTCAGATGGAATGTTAATGGCTCCAGTCCTGGTTTGGAACCCAGACTTTGTTACTTCGTATGTATACTCCCCGGCAGGAAGGTTAAAGAAGTAAACAAGTCCATCACTGCGGCTATCAAACGTCTGCTCATCTCCCTGTCCGGGATTGAGTGTGAAGGTGGCACCCTCGATAGGTGTTTCACGTTTCTTTACGCCTGCTTCCGATACCTGGGCTTCGATAATTTTGTACTCCAGGAGGTACAGCTTTATGTTTTCTGAGGTACTGACCGTGAAGGGTTCGGAGTTCGTTACCTTTCCGTCCTTGTCAGTTACTCTGGTTCTGACCTTGTACTCTTTGCCCGGAGTAACGTTCAGCGTAGCACGGTAAGCAATGCCTCCCTCACGGCTTTTCTGGTAGGGAGTAGCTTCAACAAACTGCTCTGGTGACACATTCTCTCCGTCAACGGCTGAGTATCCGAACTGAATAGTCTCAATCCCCATTTCATTAAATGGCTTCTCAGGGTCGGAAACAAAGTGATTAGAGTTAATCTCCACATCAATGGTTGCCCTGGGGTTCTGTGCTGTTATGCTATGTACTGTCATGGTCTTGTGTTATTATTTGTTAGCAAAAAATCGTTGGTTCACTGTTATCCTGTCTTTGACAATCCTCAGAAGGCTGACAAACTCGGCTGTTTTCTCCTCATCAGCCAATACCTCCAGGCCAGACAGGTGAGTATTCATCCAGATACATTCCTGGGATAACTGACGAAACTTGTAGCTATTGTAGGTCATTGCCAACCTTGCCCAGAAGTGATTAATCTGCTCGGTTACTTTTTTCAGAACCCATTCTCGGACAAATGGGAAGGAGTAGGCGATTGTCGGCTCTCCGACAAATGCTACACTCATCTTGGCAGAATAAACACCATCATACAGACCTTCCAGTTGATACAGGAAAACCTCATCTCCGGAGCCGTTCTTTACTTTCTGTGTGACATCGGTTACATCAATCAGGTCTCCATTGTAGTATATATGTAGCTCTGCCCTTTCCACATCGCCTCTGCCGTAGTTCGGTGAGCCATATCCTCCGGGGTTCTCCGTTTCGTGATAGTCGCCTGTCACGTCCTTATATGTTATAGCGGCACCCTCCAGGTGCGACTGTATTTTAATTTCAGGAAACATCGTCTTGTGGTTTAGTGTTTAGAAATTCCTTTAATGCACCCTTCATATTGTAATCTTCCGGGTAATACTCGTGGTCGTCCATCGGGTACTTAATCATCTTTTTCTTCCGCTTCAATAGGTCAATGCCTTTGTACATCTCCCTTGCAGAAGCAGTGGCCTCAGCCTGATAGTATTGCGCTGTATCACCATAGCCAACTGTAACAAACCACCTGAATAATAGTGAGTTAACGATCATTGAGCTAATGATGGAATCCAGGCTTTTAAGGTGGCTGCCACGCTGCCTGCCATAATCGTTCACTGAGAAGCCTGCGCTGGGAACGCCCTGCTCGATCTCTTTGTCATAGAACAGTGCTATATCCGGATTAATGCCATAAGACATTTTTCCAAATACATTTGTGGCGGCTGCAAGGATGTTTGGTAGTTCGTGCTCCATCCATCTCTTGTCTCCCTCTGGGTCAAAGATCAATCCTCCTGGCACGTTATGGCCAGCATCCATAATCAACTTAACCCTGTATGAAGTCTCTTTCATCAGGGTCTCAGCCAGATCATCCAAAGGATAATAGAAGGTTATGATCTTTCTTTTCGACAAATCATCAATCCATCTTTTTTTCATTAGATCATTGTGTATTTACGCTTGGTTCCACCTTTCCTTGTAATCCTTAGTCGCTGCAACTTGTCATAAAGCTGCTCCATCTTAACGTGAGCCAGTTGCATACCTTTTTCAAAGCCTCTTTCCGTGTAAAAACCCATCAGAATCCCTTCCACCAGGTAGTTTTTAACTACCGTGCTCATTACAGGCAGGCTGTTCTGATCGAATCGTTCCGGGAGGGTGAAGTTGTAAACAACTTTTTCGTCCTCAACGAAGGTGTATGGGTCGTCATTCCTCATCAGTGTTTGAAGCCGGGTGTAAACATTGTCAGCAGCATCTCTCAGGTACTCGTTGAGCATAGGGTAATCCTCCTCGGATAATAGCAAAAGCTCCGGGGTTAATCCCTCCGGAACTACTGTGGCACTCTTAGCTCTGTATGCTGCCTTCTCCTCTGCTTCTGCCATAAGGTCAGGTACAGGGAAATAAAATTGCTTATTCATCAGTCACTACTTTTTGTCTCCGGGTTCCCGGTGAAATGTGTAACATTAAGGCTCAAAAACTCATCCAGCTTTGACAGTGCAGCACTGGCATTGTTTGGTTGCTGTACGATAATAAAGAAGTCAGCAGCAGCCTGCCAAAACAGACCGTCCAGTAGTCGATCTGGCTGCTCGCTGATTGGGTTGTCCTCTTTATCTACTCGCTTCACATACAAGCGTCTTTCGACCTGCGGACTATCGGAGCCAGGAAAATATTCAAGCACTCTTTTCGTTGGCTCATCTTGTGCGCCCATTCCCCCGCCTTGTGACGTGGGCACAGAGATTATAGCTACCATAGGTCTGTGGATACCTGTTAAATATGGGTTCTTCCTGTATTGGTAGTAAGGATGATTTTCTCCGTAAAAGGCGATAGATACAGGTGCGTTCCATCCTTTCAGTTGAAAGCTGTGGAGCTTTAAGAAATCATCCGGTAAGTCAATCCTTCCTCCCAAGTTTTTAGGGAGAAGTTCATGGTTCTCCAGGGGCAACCTGTGGCTTTTGGTTAGCCACAGAGGAGCCTTGTGGAGAAATGTGTTTGCGCTATCCTCCAGGTTGCTGTCAATGACAGAAAATACATCATCCACCAGTTGCAGATCATCTGGTTCACTGATCTCATCAATCTTTGATCGAATCCTGGCGATTATAGCGTCTCTATTCATGGGTTCAGTTGTTAAGGATTACTTAATACCTGGGAAGGAGTAGCCTGCTTCTGCTGCGGCCTCCAGTACAGCCTTTTTGTTTGTCAGGCTGGCCATGTCCAGACCTTCTACCTTAGAGGTCAAAAATTCCTTTGCCTCCTGGACGGTCTTAACTCCGGATACTTCGGTAACTCCAGCTTCTTCCTGCTCGTCAGTCTTTTTGGCTGCCTTCATAGCTTCCTTCCTGACCTGGGCAGGATTAACCTTTGCACCCTTAATACACTTCCACATATCACCGTATCTTGCGTCATTGTCCATCACCTCCATCACATCAGGGTTGCTGGTTACAAATACGCCTCTCACCTTCCTGGGAGATGTTACGCCATTCTTAAAATGGACAGTCATTCTTTCACCATTCACATTAATGTATGTTTGGTGCTCCAGGAACCTCAAATGTTGATAAATCTTAGTAGTAGCCATCTTCTTATTTCGTTATTAGGGTTTGTAAAAGGAGCAAGGGGCTTTTACACCCCTTGCTTAATTAATTGGATAGATTACTCAGAGGGAGCAAAGGGAGAAGTACCTACTTTGCCAATGAGTGCGTGAGTTTCAGGATAGCGGAGAACCAGGCAGAACGCCTCGTCAACCACATAAGCATTTGCCATCCTCTGACCAGACTTAATCAGGTCAAGGGTGCGGGTCTGCATAGCTTTCAGGACGTGCTTCTCAATATTGTTCATGTCCAGAACAATACCAGCCTCACCCCAATCAGCAAAGCTCAACAGTGGGTGGTGCTTCACAAGCAGTTCACCAAAGTTGCTTTCAATCTTATTGAAGGTGATACCAAACACAGTCTCAGTGCTCTTGGCTTCAATCTGCTTCCTTACAGTGTCTACTTTGTTCAGGCTTGCCATAAGGTCGTCACCAGCAAAGAGGAACCTGCGGTCAGCACCGGAGTTTCCGGTAAAGATAGATTTAGTCCAGTCTACGAAGATGTCATTGTCAATCTCACCGTTAGCGGGATAGTCAAGCACCTTGTCAATGTAGCGGGTCAGACCACCAGAGAAATACTTCTCTTTCTTACCTGTGGAATCATAAATCTTAGCCTTATAACCAAACAGAGAAGTCAACTCCATGTTTCTACGCATATCATAGAGTGCCTGGAGCTTGTAGTCCTCAATATCCCACTTCACCTTCTTCTGGTGCAGCTTCGCATATACACCTTCCTCAACCTGCGCCATGTGAATCTGGGAGTAGTTGCTGGAAAGCTGTGGCAAGATAGCATAGGGGTCGGTCTGAGCGTCCTTCTCTCCTTTGGCATTACCAATTCGGGTCAGGCCGCTACCATCATCAATGCTGGGAGCGTCACCCTCGCCTTCTGGATGAGCTTTGGGGTTCAGGAAAACTACTTTGATTTTCTTATCGCCAGGGTTGGTATCTACAACATTGGCAACAAGCTCAGCACCATCGCTACCAGCCTTCCGGTTAACCTTTAATACATCATCCACACTCCAAATGTGGGGATTAGCAACAGTCAGGTCAACTGCGGTTTCGCTGTCCTCCGGTACTTCATTGAGTTCAGCAGTAAGAGAATCCTGAATACCACGCATATCGACAGCGAAGAACTCTGTCTCCCAGGACTTCACAGGAACCACAATGCTATTCTTACGAATGATTGTGTCCAGGGGTGTGCTGGATGGACGCATTTCAGTAATACGCTGACTTACCGTGTTTTCAAGGATGTCAGACTTTTCTCTCTGCTCTTTGGTTGTTACCGTACCATCCTCATCTTCCTGGTCGGTGGACACGGTGGTACCTGCTGGGGCACCAGTTGCGGCTGCAAATGCCAGAGTTGCGCCACCGCCCATCGTAAAGACGGAAAGCAAGTCACCCAGATTAAATCCAGATGCCATAGCAACAGCAGCAAACAGTAACGGCATTGCCGGAACGATCATTTTCAATCTTGTTTTCATAATTGCTCTTAGGTTTAGGGTTAAAAAATTGGTTTAGAATCTTTGCCTTGTGCGCTCTCTGTCAAGGGCACTTGCAAATGGGTCTGCGGGGGGTTGTGCTTTATCGTTGTCAGTGTCACCTGCCTGGCCTTTTTTAAGGTTCGGCAAAGCGTCACCTGGTTTCTTTTGATCTTGCTTCTTTTTGGCTTCGATCTTCTCATTCTTTGCTTTGATCTCAGCCTGCTTCCTGGCCTTCTCTACCTCACTGTCAGCGTTCATAGCCTTTTGGAACATGGAAAGCACCTTGCGGTCTACTTTCCCCTGGAAAATCTGATCAAGGAACTGGTTCACATTGTCGAAAAACTCCTGCGCCTTCTCATCGTCCAGGTTGTTTTCCTTTTTGAACTCCTCCATCTCCTGCATAGAGAGTTGAATGTTCTCATCCAGTGCTTTTTGCTGCTCCTGGAGTTCTTTCTGGCGTGTGGCACGTTCTTCTTTGGCCTGTGTCCACTCGTCATAATCCGGGTCTCCTTCTACCGGAGTAATATCCTCCAGATCAATGTTCCTGGCCAGTGCAACTGACAGTGGAGCACCTTTGTCCAGGTCTGAGATAATCCCCGGAACCTCTGGAAACTGCTCCCAAAGCCCGGCAACTCGCTCATTCACCTTCTGGATTTCGTCAAGCTGCTGCTTCATCTCCTCATTCTCAGCTTGTAGCGTCTCTATCTCACTCTTAGGCTCCTCGGTGCCTTCCTCTCCCTCCGGTTCGTCTCCTTCTTCGGGTTCTTCGGCAGGCTCCTCGTCAGTAGGTTCCTCAGTGGGTTCCTCCGTAGGCTCCTCAGTGGGTTCCTCGGCAGGTTCCTCCGTAGGCTGATCGTTGTCTGCGACATCCTCAGTTGTTGGGGTCTCCTCAACAGTGGCCTGATCAGCGACTTGCTCAGTCTGCATGGCTTCTCCTCCCATGCCTTCTGATGTTTGTCCTTCTGTACTCATTGTTGTCTCCATTTTGAATTAATCCAATTAATATTTAACAGTCTCACATACAAAGGTCTGGAAAAAATGTAAAAAACTGGTGCTCAATGGGCA
>LCWY01000085.1_pt1 | contig 13245 bp, 8 predicted proteins | sample 348741 | NCBI WGS metagenome assembly LCWY01 (sample SAMN03565343, study PRJNA281982) | anaerobic digester metagenome | biome: Anaerobic digester; feature: Alkaline_Metagenome_Assembly_A; material: Alkaline anaerobic digester sludge; isolation source: anaerobic digester run at haloalkaline... | reverse complement strand
TCAGATCTCACAGACGAGGAGGTACTGGAGCGTTTTGTGCAAAGCAAAACCCCGTCGCGCATGCGGTCATTCATCCGCGAGATCGTCGACTTTTTCAAGTCGCCACTGGCTGTCCGGTCATCCAGCTTGCTGGAAGACAGCCATTATCAGCCTTTCGCCGGGGTCTATTCCACCTACATGATCTCAAACAACCATGCCGAGCATGAAGTGCGCAGACAACAGCTGGACCAGGCCATCAAAAGCGTATATGCCTCGGTATTCTTCCGCGAAAGCAAAGCCTATATCGAAGCTACCAGCAATGTAATCGACGAGGAGAAAATGGCAGTCATCATCCAGGAGATATCAGGCAGGTCATACGGCAATATGTTCTATCCCACGATCTCAGGTGTGGCACGCTCTGTCAATTTCTACCCCATCGAACCGGAAAAATACGAAGATGGCGTGGCCAATATCGCCTTTGGGCTGGGAAAAACCATCGTAGACGGCGGCATTTCGCTGCGCTTCTCCCCGGCATACCCGGAAAAGTCGCTGCAACTGGCAAACACCGACATTGCCCTGCGCGACAGCCAGAAAGAATTTTACAGCCTGGATATGGATCCCGAAAAGTTTCAACCCGACGTGGACGAAACCGTCAACATGCACAAAACACGCATACGCCAGATTAAAGGAGCCTCATCATTAAAATATGTGGCATCTACCTTTGATTACGAGGACCAGATCATTCGCGACGGACTATACGATAAAGGCACACGCATCATCACCTTTGCCAATGTGCTCAGGCACAAGTCATTTCCCCTTGCTGAGATCGTTAAGGAACTGCTGGGGATCGGCCAGAGGGAGATGAACAACCAGGTAGAAATAGAGTTCGCTGTCAACCTGGATGTGCCAAAGGGAGAGAAAAAGGAATTCCATTTCCTGCAAATCCGGCCGATTGTCGAAACACAGGAGAAAAACAGGGTTCAGGTGGATGTATGCAAACCCAAGGAGGCCATCATCATCAGCCATAACGCCCTTGGCAACGGTATCATTGATGATGTGCACGATTTTGTATACGTAAAACCGGATGCCTTTGACCCGGCAAAGACGAAAGAGATCGCACAGGTCATTGACAGCATCAACGGCGACATCAAAGGCAAGGGCAACAATTACATCCTGGTAGGCCCGGGGCGGTGGGGTTCAAACGACCCGTGGCTGGGCATACCGGTAAAGTGGGCACAGATATCTGCGGCCCGGCTTATCGTGGAATCCGGGCTGAAGAACTTTCAGATCGACCCCAGCCAGGGCACACACTTTTTCCAGAACCTGACATCCTTCAACGTGGGGTATTTTACCATTAACCCTTTCCGCAAAGACGGTAAATACGATATTGAATTCCTCAGCAAACAGCCCGCAAATTATGAAGACGAATTTGTGCGGCATGTGCGATTCGATAAACCCGCAGTTATTAAGATCGACGGAAGCAAAAAACGGGGTATCGTCATGAAACCCTGACAGGTTGCCGGGGAGCGAAGCTCATTCTCCTGGTGCAGCTAGTAGCAATCAGTAAGCAGTGTCCTTTTGTCCTTTTGTCCTTTAGTCCTTTAGTCCTTTTGTCTTCTCGTCTTTTCGTCTTCTCGTCTTTTCGTCTTTTCGTCTTTTCGTCTTTTCGTCTTTTTGTCCTTTTGTCTTTTCGCACAAATTTTCCTGTAATTGTTTGTTTTACTCACAAATAAAAACTAAATTCGCCCCTTTATTGATAATAAATTCACAACTATCACTTATTGTTCCATTTTTTAAATCCAAGTATCATGAATTTAGAGAAGATAATGGCAGACCTGGAGCGTAAGAATCCGGGCGAAAAAGAGTTTTTGCAAGCTGTACGCGAGGTTTTGGAAACCATCATCGATGTGGTGGCGGAAAACCCGAAATACCAGGCAGCAAACATTATTGAACGCATCACAGAGCCTGACAGGGTGATCTCTTTCAAAATTGAATGGGTGGATGACAAGGGCAATGTACAGGTGAACAGGGGCTACCGTGTTCAGTTCAACAACGCAATCGGCCCTTACAAGGGCGGATGCCGCTTCCACCCCAGTGTGACGCTCAGCGGACTGAAGTTCCTGGGCTTTGAGCAGATCTTCAAAAACAGCCTTACCACGCTTCCTATGGGCGGCGCAAAAGGTGGCAGTGACTTTGACCCCAAGGGGAAATCGCAGGCCGAGATCATGCGTTTCTGCCAGGCCTTCATGTCTGAACTCTACAAGTATATCGGGCCACAGACCGACATTCCTGCCGGCGACATCGGCGTGGGCGGACGTGAGATTGGCTACATGTACGGCATGTATAAAAAGATTATTGGAGAGCACACAGGAACATTCACCGGCAAGGGCCGCAACTGGGGCGGCAGCCTGATCCGTCCGGAAGCTACCGGATTTGGTGCAGTGTACTTCGCCGAAGAAATGCTGAAAACCAAAGGAGAGAAACTCACGGGTAAAACCGTTGCCCTCTCCGGCTTTGGTAACGTGACCTGGGGGGCTGCCCTCAAGGCTACACAACTCGGTGCCAAAGTAATCACCATCAGCGGCCCCGATGGATATGTCTACGACCCGGACGGCATCTCAGGCGAAAAGATCGAATACCTGCTCGAACTGCGCGCGTCTAACCAGGACATCGTGAAGCCTTATACCTATGAGTTCCCCAACGCTCAATTCTTCGAAGGCAAACGCCCATGGGAACAGAAAGCAGACATCGCCATGCCCTGCGCTATCCAGAACGAGCTGAACGAAGAAGATGCGAAAAACCTTGTTAAAAACGGCGTAATGGCTATTTCAGAAGGTGCAAACATGCCCTGTACACCCGAAGCCGTGGAGATCATCCAGGAAGCCAAAATCCTCTATGGCCCGGGTAAAGCAGCCAACGCTGGCGGTGTTTCCACCTCAGGCCTCGAACAAACACAGAACGCCATGATGCTCAGCTGGCCCGCAGAAGAAGTAGAAGAAAAACTGCACCAGATCATGAAGAACATCCATGAGCAATGCAAGAAATATGGCGAAGACGAAGACGGCTATATCGACTATGTCAAAGGCGCCAATATCGCCGGCTTCATCAAAGTGGCCGACGCTATGATCGACCAGGGTGTGATCTGATCTGTATGATTCATGCAGGCGAAAAAACCCGAAAAGGCGATAATTTAACCTTTCAACAAAAAACCCGGCAACTTGCCGGGTTTTTTATTTGTTTTGTTTGTTTTTAATGTATATTTATTATAATTTTGATGTGAATAATATGAAAGCCTAGCAACTTCTTAAGCCCTTAAGATTTGCCGAAAAAGCAATACAGTATGCACAGCACCTGCAACTACAGGTATCCCCCGGCCCCGGCCTGCCGGGCCCTGCCTTTGAAACGCAAATACAAAAGATTCATAACACCACCCGGTGGCAAAACACAAAACCTGTTCACACCATTAGCTCCATCTAATGTATCTTCTTAAAGCATAAAATACCCATCTAAGTTTATCCATCCATGCCTGAGAACCAAGAGAAATACCTGGCATCGCGCTTTATCAACAGCACGGGGAGACATATTTTCCTCACCGGTAAAGCCGGAACGGGAAAGACGACGTTTCTGAAAAACATCGTATCGTACACCCATAAGAAAGCTGTGATCACCGCACCAACAGGCATTGCAGCCATCAACGCGGGAGGCGTCACCCTCCACTCCCTCTTCCAGCTGCCCTTCGGCACCTTTCTTCCATCCAACCGCAGCCTTGGGCAAAAAGAAATCCTCACCGAAACCCATACACCGCGCAGCCTTATACATGGAAGGCGCTATTTCGAAGCCAAACGCAAATTGCTGCAGGAGATCGAACTGCTGATCATCGATGAAGTGAGTATGCTTCGTGCCGACCTGCTGGACGCCGTCGACACAGTACTCAGGCATGTCCGCCGCCAAAGGGAAAAACCGTTTGGTGGCGTCCAGATCCTGTTTATCGGAGACCTGCTGCAACTGTCTCCCGTGGTAAAACAAGAAGAATGGAATGTCCTGGGAGACCACTATCCAAGCCTTTACTTCTTCCATGCACATGCCCTGCAAAAACAACCGCCGCTCTATATCGAACTCGGCCACATATACCGGCAGAGCGATCCGGACTTTATTCATCTGCTTAACAAGATCCGCGACAATAAGCTTGACGGGGAGGGCCTGGCACGCCTCAACAGGCAGGTGAAGCCCGCCTTCGATCCCCTCAGCAGCCAGGGCTATGTCTATCTCACCACACATAATCACAAAGCCGACCGCATCAACAAAAAAGCAATTGAAAAAATTGAAGCCCCTTCTTTTACCTACAAGGCCCTGGTGGAAGGAGATTTTGACCAGCGGCTTTTTCCCATAGACGAGAAGCTGGTTCTCAAAAAAGGCGCCCAGGTGATGTTTGTGAAAAACGACCATACCGGCGAACAGCGGTACTTCAACGGAAAAATCGGTATTGTCGAAAACATCGACGAAGAAGATATCACCGTTTCCTTCCCTGATGGCTCACCGCCCACCCAGGTGGACCGCTACACATGGGAAAACAAAAAATACACCCTCAACAAGGAAAACAACGCCATCGAAGAGAAATTACAAGGCACCTTTTCGCAATATCCGCTTAAGCTCGCATGGGCCATCACAATTCACAAAAGCCAGGGGCTTACTTTTGAAAAAGCCGTGATCGACGTGTCTTCTGCTTTTGCCCCCGGACAGGTATACGTGGCGATGTCGAGGCTTACCAGCCTGGAGGGCCTGACCCTAAGCCATCCGCTGCCTGCCAGGCCACCCGGCCAGGACGAAGCCCTGAAACGCTTCAGCGCCGGCAAACACAATGCTGATGAGCTTCAAAAAACACTCAGAACAGAATCCCGGATCTATCTTCGGGATCAGCTGATGCAGATTTTTGATTTCCGGCCTTTGGTAAACTTTCTGCGCATACATGTCCAAAGCTACAACAAGGAAGAAAAACGCTCGGTCAAACAAACTTTTAAGCCATGGGCAGAAAGCATATGCAAGGATGTTGAGACAGAGAGACAGACAGCAGACCGTTTCCGGAAAGAGCTTGGCAAAAGGCTTTGCAGCGACCAGGCAAACGACCTCTTATCGCTCAGAAGCCGGGTTCAAAAGGCAGGGAAATATTTTACGCCGAGGCTGCAAAAGCTGTCCAAAAACATCATCGACCACATTGTTACAGTAGGTGAACACAAAGGGGTTAAAGCCTATATCGGGGAACTGCGCGACATCGAAACCCTGGTCTACGAAAGAACGCAGCTGCTCTACAAAGCAGAAGCCTGATCACTGCCATGATGGAAGACAAAGAGCCAACCCGCGAGCTTACAGACAACCGCGGCCTGGAGTCAGAAAGGAAGGCCCTGATGGCAGAAGGGGCCATGGATATCCTCAAACAAAAAAAAGGCAGCAAAAAAACCGGCAAAAGAAGCAAACCCCTAAAGTATCATCAGCTGAAATAAGCCTTGCGTATTATAAAGAAGGTAAAAGCCCGGAAGACATTGCCAGGGTCAGGGAGCTGACAGAGAACACGATCATGAACCACATGGCTGAAAGCATCAGAAAAGGACAAGTGCCGGTCAGCGATTTCCTCAGCAACGAGAAACTGAAGCAGATCCTGGCAGCATCCAGGGCCGTCAACAGCAAAAAACTAACTGACGTCATGCAGGTCCTGGGCGACGAATTTACATATGCAGACGTCAAAATGGCCCTCGCCCACCAACAAAACTCTTCCCGTGAAGAACACTGACCAGCGCACATCCCGCATAATAAAAAATAATTAAATTTCCAAATTTTTCTTAAATAAATATATTTTTTTTGACTGTATACAGCCTCATCATTTTTATGTATTTTTCGCATCGAAAATGATAAAGCTTTATAAAAAAATGCGCATAGAAAGAATTACACCCCCCAGGAAAGAAGTTCCGCAGCAGGAAGAAGTGGATCTTACCCTGATGGATCCTTTGCTGCAAAAATACAAAGACAGGAAAGGCAATATGATCCCCTTGCTTCAGGGCACACAAGACATTTACGGGTATCTGCCGAAAGCGGCATTCGCCAGGATCCACGAAGTTACCGGGCTGGAGCTTAATGAAATGTATGGCGTTGCAACGTTTTACGCGCAATTTCGCCTGGTACCCGCAGGAAAGCACATCGTCAAAATGTGCCATGGTACCGCTTGTCACGTGCAGAGTGTCACGGCCATCACCGATGAGATTCTTGACACCCTTCAGGTAAAGGATGGAGAAACCACCGGCGACGGACTGTTCACAGTGGAAACAGTTGCCTGCCTGGGTTGCTGTTCCCTGGCACCTGTTATGATGATCGGAGAAGAAACTTATGGCAAGCTCACTCCTAAGCAGGCAGTGAAGATCATCAGGGAAATCCGCAGAAGCGAAAACAATTAACTTACCAAAAATACCAGCCAAAATGGGAAATACAAAAGTAATTGTAGGCCTTGGGAGTTGTGGCATAGCCGCAGGTGCTTCAAAGACCTACAGTGAGTTTGAGAGAATCATTAACGCAGATAAGCTGGACATTCAGCTCAAGAAGACGAGCTGCATTGGGATGTGCTACAGGGAGCCCCTGGTAGAGGTCATCGACGACACGGGCACATACCTTTACGGGGAGGTGGACCGGGCCAGGGTAGATGAGATCATTGACAAGCACATCAAGAAATTCACTCCTATTCCCGAATACATTGTCCAGTCTGACAAGTACCCTTCAAAAGACCAGGAGTTCTTTGACGGGCAGGTAAAGATCAGCCTGCGCAATTGCGGGCACATCGACCCGGAGTCGCTGGATGAATATGAGGCGAGAGACGGATACGAAGGCATCCGCAAGATAGCCAGCGAAAACATCAGCCCGGATCAGGTCATTCAGGATGTGCTGGATTCGGGGATCCGCGGACGCGGCGGTGGCGGTTTTCCTACGGGGATGAAATGGAAATTTGCCCGTAACAACGCTTCGGAGCGCAAATATGTGATCTGCAATGCCGACGAAGGTGACCCCGGAGCATTTATGGACCGCTCCATTCTGGAGGGAGACCCCCATGGAGTGCTGGAAGGGATGATCATCTGCGGCTATGCGATCGGGGCCAGCGAGGGGTATATTTACTGCCGGGCAGAATACCCCCTGGCCATAAAACGCCTGAACATCGCCATCAGGCAAGCCCGTGAAAAAGGCTACCTGGGGAAAGAGATCTTCGGGATTCCCGGGTTCGACTTTGACATCATCATTAAAGAGGGTGCCGGAGCTTTCGTGTGCGGAGAAGAGACGGCCCTCATCGCGTCTATCGAAGGCGCACGGGGCATGCCCCGGCGTCGTCCTCCGTTTCCGGCTGAATCCGGCCTGTGGAAAAATCCTACCAACATCAATAACGTGGAAACCTTTATCAACATCCCCTGGATCATCCACCACGGACCCGAAGCCTATGCCAGCTACGGCACAGAAAAGAGCAAAGGCACCAAGGTCTTTGCGCTCACAGGCAAGATCAATCACGGTGGACTGGTAGAAGTACCCATGGGCATCAGCATAAAGGATGTCATCTATAAGCTGGGAGGAGGAATTACCGATGGCAAAAAGTTCAAAGCAGTGCAGCTCGGCGGACCTTCCGGAGGCTGCATTCCCGAACACCTGAGCCACATCCCCGTCGATTACGACTCGGTGAATGAAACCGGTGCGATCATGGGGTCGGGCGGTATGGTGGTAATGGACGAGACCACCTGCGTCGTAGACATCGCAAGATTCTTCCTCGACTTCACCCAAAAAGAAAGCTGCGGAAAATGTACTTTCTGCCGTATCGGCTCAAAACGTATGCTTGAGATCCTGGCCCGCATTACCGAAGGAGAAGGAGAAGAAGGTGATATCAAAATGCTGGAGGATCTGGCAGAGACCATTAAAGACAGCTCTCTCTGCGGACTGGGCCAGACGGCGCCAAACCCGGTACTTACCACCATCAAATATTTCCGCGACGAATACGAAGCACACATACGCGACAAAAAATGCCCTGCCATCAGCTGCAAAAAACTTCTGACCTACACTGTTAGTGAAGAAAAGTGCACCGGGTGTATGGCTTGCCTGAGAGGGTGTCCGGTGGATGCCATAGAAGGCGAAAAAAAGCAGGTGCACAACATCCTGCAGGACAAGTGCATCCAATGCGGGATATGCTTTACGAGGTGCAAGTTTGACGCCATCCTGGTGGAATAACGCTCTGACAAAAAAACACATACCCGCAAATCACAAGTAAACGACTGAAAAGAATAACCCACATACAAAATGAGTAAACTTAACATTATTATTAACGGTAAAATTGTACAGGGGATCAAAGGCGAAACCATACTCGAAATGGCTCGCAGACTGGACATAGAGATTCCCACCTTGTGTAATGACGATCGTCTTGAACCCTTTTCTTCCTGCTACCTGTGCGTGGTTGAGGTGGAAGGCATGCGCGGGCTGCAGCCGGCTTGCTCTACAAGTATTACAGAAGGGATGCGTATTGCTACCGATAATGACCGTGTACATAAGTCCCGGAAATTTGCCCTTGAGTTGCTGGTCAGCAACCACTACGCAGACTGCGCTCCTCCATGCCGCGAGGAATGCCCGGCAGGAGTTGATGTGCAGGGGTATATTTCGATGATCAGCAAAGGGAAACACAAAGAAGCCGTAGAGCTTATCAAGCAAACCAACCCCCTGCCTGCCATCTGCGGCAGGGTGTGCGTCCGCCCCTGCGAGATCGTTTGCCGGCGGAACCTTCTGGAAGATGTAGGAGTGGGTATCGACTACCTGAAACGCTATACGTCTGATATCGACCTGTTTGCAAACGACCGCTTTATGCCCGAAACGAAACCTCCGAGCGGCAAAAAGGTTGCCATCATCGGAGCAGGCCCCGGCGGATTGACAGCCGCCTATTTCCTGGCTAAAGAAGGGCATCATGCAGAAATATTCGAAGCCAGCCAGCATGCGGGAGGCATGCTGCGATACGGGATCCCGCCCTACAGGCTTCCTAACGACATCATTGAAAAAGAAATTGAAGGCATTACCAAACTGGGGGCGAAGATCCATTACAACCAAAAGCTTGGTGACAACCTGAGCTATCAGCAGCTAAAAGAAGAGTTTGACGCCACCGTGCTGGCCATCGGATCACAGAAAGGAACAGGCATTGGCTGCGAAAACGACGACGCCGGAAATATTTTCTCCGGCATCGACTTTTTGCGCAACATGGAGGTGACCGGACAGAAATATGATTTCAAAGGCAAAAAAGTGGCCGTCATTGGCGGAGGGAACACGGCAATGGATTGCTGCCGCACAGCAAAACGGTGTGGTGCCGACGAAGTAACAGTGATATACCGCCGCACGGAGAAAGAGATGCCCGCAAACCCGATAGAAATACATGAATCAAAACTGGAGGACATCCAGTATATGTTCCTGACAGCCCCCGCCAGGGTGAACAAAGATGCAGAAGGCAACCTGGAGTCGCTTACATGCATACGCATGCAGCTTGGCGAACCGGATGCATCGGGCCGCAGAAGACCGGTAAAGATCGAAGGATCCGAGTTTGATGTGAAGCTGGACTACATCCTGGCCGCCATCGGCCAAAAAACAGTGGTCGGCTTCATCGATGACATCAGCCAGCATGCCGGGGAGGAACTTAAACTCAACAAGTGGGGCGACATCGATGCAGATCCCGGCACCCTGCAAACCTCTATTTCCAATGTGTTTGCATGCGGCGACGGTGTTACCGGTCCGGCCACCCTTATTGAAGCTATAGCACAGGGGAAAGTGGCCGCACAGAGCACCGATAAATTCCTCAGGGGGAAAGCGGTAACTCCCCCACCCTCCGAATTCCTCAGTAAAAAAGAGAACTTTGAGACCCAACAGAAGAACGATTACCAGGGGTTCTTCCCTGCACAGCCAAGAGAAGAGATGCCTACGCTGGAACCCGTGAAACGCGACAACTTCGACGAAGTTGAATTGGGCTACGAAGACCAGGCTGCCATGGCAGAGACCAAACGCTGCCTCGAATGCGGTTGTTCTGAGCTGCACACCTGCGACCTGAAAAAATATGCAAACGAATACCAGGCAGAGCAAATGCGGTTCGGGGGTGATTACAAAAAACACCAGGTCGACTTTGCCCATCCCTTCGTGGAAATCGACAACAACAAATGCATCCTCTGTTCGCGCTGCATACGTATCTGTTCAGAGGTAACCGGGGCCAATGCCCTGGGTCTTGTCAACAGGGGTTTTGAAACGTATGTGGCCCCCAGCATGGATGGCAGGCTGCAGGATACAAATTGCGAGTCATGCGGACTTTGTATCGAGACATGCCCCACCGGAGCCATTACGGAAAACGTGCCCTTTAAGACCATGCCCGTAAAGATGGAAGCCCTCGGCACACTATGCGCATACTGCTCTGTGGGATGTGAGATAGAGCTGCACCACAAGGGGAATTTCGTGGGCCGTACAACCGGGAAAAAAGGCCTGATCAACAAAGACGGAAGCATATGCCGCTATGCCAAGTTTGGCTATCACTACATGAATGACAAGAGCCGGATTACTCAGCCCCTTGTGAAAAGCAACGGATCGTTTGAACCTGTGAGCTATGAGGAGGCCTTCCGGATGATCAAAGAAAAGATCCAGGCTGTTGACCCCGAAGACAATGGATTCTATATCGGGGCACGCCTGACAAACGAAGAGATATACCTTATTCAGAAACTGGCCAGGGCTGGCATAAAGTCGAACAATGTAAGCAGTTTTCACTATATGGAGCGCGGTTCGGGCTACTTTGCCAACGCAAGGTATCATGTGCCCATCGAACAGCTGCGCCTGGCAAAAAGGATCTTTATCCTGGACAGCGAAATCAACTACGAACATGGCGTGCCGGGTTATTATGCCTGGAAAAGGCATTTTGAGGACGGCACAGACCTGGAGCTTATCACCACCAGCGACAATAACCGCATGGCACATAAAGCCACAGCAGTTACCCGCATCCGGTCAGCCTACCATTTTGTAAAGGCAGCCATCCACTACATCCTCTCCAACAAGATGGAAAACGGGGTGTTTATAGACGATCACTGCAAAGGCTTTGATCAGTACCGGGAGAGAGTGCTCAGTGAGAACTTCGACTCGCTGCTGGGCAAGGCAGGATGTACGCCCGCCCAGCTGAGCCGTTTCGCCGACCGGTTCAACCAGGAAGCACAGTCTGTCGTTATGTTTTCTGAGAAGAACGTTTCTTCAGCTACCTGCCATGAGCTTCGAAACCTGTGCTTCATAACCGGCAAACCCGGAAAGACAGCCTCCGGGCTGATGCCTTTAAAAGAGAAAAACAATGCCCAGGGGCTCCTGGATATGGGAGCCTGTTCAGCCATGGCCCCGGGAGGGGAAAGCCTCGCAGACAAAGAGGTTGTAAACCGGCTGGCAGAGCTATGGGCAGCCGATACAGTGGCTGCAAACGTAACCCAGGGCCAGTGGAGCCTGCTGGAAAAGGGAAAGATCAAAAATGCATTTATCTTTGGAGAAGACCCCGCAGGATGCGCCCTGGAGCCCGGGAAAACCGAACAGGTCCTCTCGGATATCGGCTTCCTGGTGGTCCAGGACCTTTTTATGAGCGAAACGGCAAAAAATGCCGATCTTATCCTGCCGGCATCCCTGCATACAGAAACAGGGGGAAGCTTTACCAACAGCCAGAAATTCATTCAGCAAACCGAAAAGGTCATGCCCGATCCCCTGGAGATGAATGCCTTCGAACAACTCAGGCATTTATATGCGGAATTTGACCTTAAGTTCAGCTATTCAACACCTTCTGATGTCATGCTGGAAGCTGCCTCGCTGATGGACAGCAACCGCAGCAACGGGGAATATGCGTTTGTTTACACAGAGACTGACGAGCAGACCAAACGCTTCAGGCACGGTTGCGATCTGCTGACCAAGCGTTTTGACACCTGGTGGGAAGAAGCCTTCAGCAAATGACAGGCAATGCAAAAAGATTACAAACATTTAAAATAAGAACATATGCAAACTTTCAATTCGATTGACGAAGTGCTCGATTTCGCGATGAATTCGGAACAGGAAGCTGTTGACTTCTATAACTCCCTGGCTGCCCGCATGAAAAACCAGGAGATGAAAGATGTGTTTTTGCAATTTGCACAGGAAGAAGTGAGTCACAAGGCACGGCTGCAGAAAATTAAGGACGAAGGCCTTTTCGACATGGATGTGGAGAAGGTGAGAGACTTAAAAATTGCAGATTACGTGGTACGCAGCAAGGCAACTGACGACATGGAATACCGGGACGCCCTGGTGCTGGCCATGAAACGCGAGAAAGCCGCCTTTAAGCTATACACCAACCTTTCTGAACGGACCGAACACCCCGGCCTGAAAAAAGTTTTTCAGGCCTTGGCCGTGGAGGAGTCCAAACACAAACTCCGCTTTGAACTGGAATACGACGACTACGTGATGCGGGAAAACTAGGCTCCCCGTAAAGATCGAAGAGGTCTTAAACTACCTTTGCACGATACTATTAATATTCAAGCATAGCTTTGGCTGCCTGTTTGATCTTTTCCACGTCAGGGAGGATCACTGCTTCCAGGTTTTTATGAAAGCCAACGGGCGTGAAGGTGGAGCCAACACGTTTAACGGGTGCATCCAGGTACTCGAAAGCATGTTCATTGATCTGGGCAACCAGTTCACCGCCAAAACCGGAAAACACTTTGTCTTCATGCACAACGAGCGCTTTATTCGTCTTTTTCACGGTATTAACAACTGCCTCGGTATCCAGGGGTATGAGCGACCGTATATCCAGCACTTCGATCTCTTTTCCGGTTTCTTCTGCAATTTTCTGAGCAGCTTGCAGGCTGAGGTGGGTGGTGTTGCCGTAGGTAATTATGCTTAAGTCCTTTCCTTCGCGGCGCACGCGAGCTTTCCCAAACGGCACTTCGAAATCGTCGGGCACAACGGTCTCTGCTGCCTTGGCGTTATACAGGGCTTTCGGTTCGAGGAATAGCGTAGGCCCTTCGGAACGCATGGAGGTGCGGAGAAGGCCAGCGGCATCATCAGCAAAAGAGGGATATACCACCCGGATTCCGGGAAAAGTAGTTAGCGCCCCTTCAGTGGTCTGCGAGTGGTAAAGCCCGCCACCGATATATCCTCCCGATGCCAGGCGGATGGTCACGTTGGGGGCAAACTTCCCATTGCTGCGCCAGTAATCATGGGTCATTTCCACGTATTGCTCCATGG
>LCWY01000083.1_pt1 | contig 13408 bp, 14 predicted proteins | sample 348741 | NCBI WGS metagenome assembly LCWY01 (sample SAMN03565343, study PRJNA281982) | anaerobic digester metagenome | biome: Anaerobic digester; feature: Alkaline_Metagenome_Assembly_A; material: Alkaline anaerobic digester sludge; isolation source: anaerobic digester run at haloalkaline... | reverse complement strand
AATCCTCTCGGAGCTTAAAGGCGGTTATTCTTTGTCAAATTTCTTTGTATGTTTCTACGCTCGCTTTGATGGGAGCATTTTCAGAATCATGCCCATTGCTACAAGCAGCATCACGCCAAACATGATCACTAATCCGTATTCCTGGGTTTCCATAAAATAACCCGGACTTTGAATGAGGGTATAGATCAGCATTCCCATTGATAGAAAGTACATCTTTTCCCCCCAACCTTTTCCGGTTAGAACTCCATAACCTCCGAGTATTAACAGTATTGCTGTGAGCCCTTCGGCTATAATATGCATACTGATTCGGATCGGTTCTGTTTCAAGCTCCGGAATTCCCCCGATGAGATAGAAGAAAATCCACATACCGATCATGGAGACTCCGATCACCATGGAATAAGCGGAAACAGCTCTTTTCAATCCCATTGACTTCACCCTTTCTTTTTCTATAGTGTGAAATACTCTTTGATTTTTTCTGCAGTTTCTCTCGCTGAGAGTTTAGAGTTATCAATCTTGATATAGTTTTCAAAAGGGATCTCCCCCTCATGACTCACACAGCGGTAAATCCGACTATCGTTGATCAGCCTCTCTTTTGATATTTCGATATCCCTCTTTGATGCTTTATGTTTTAGTCGGTTTTCCGACACATTTCTCTGCAAACGGACATCTTCAGGCGCTACCAGCTCAACATAATAGATTTCAGCACCCTTCTTACGAAATATTCCGGACACATGCTCCACATACTCCCAATCCTCTTTCAAATCAAACGCCCACATATATGTAAAAATCATCCCTGCATTTCTGCTTATGGAGAACTCTTGGAATATGACTTCTCTCAACTTTTTGATGGTTTTTCCTTCATAATAGCCGAAAATCTCAATCACCGGTTCAATGGTCATGTGATTATGGAAAAGTCTAAGGCCTGTCATTTTCATCAGTTCCTGTCCCACAGTCATTTTTCCTACCGCTGCGTCTCCGATCAAAAATACAAATTTCATCATTAATCCTCCTTATGATCTTTAAAATCATGTCACTTTTCTGTCTGTGTCCTTAATTACGAGTAAATCTCTGTTCCAGTTTCATTTCTAATTGACAATCGAAGGGCTCTTTTTCAATTAATCCCTTGTGCTTGAATGTTGATTCACTGCAACCGAGATTTTGATAAAACCTTTGTGTTTCCTCCGAGGAATGGGCAGAAATATATAGACTCTTCGCTCCTTTTTCCCACGCCAATCGGCACATAATGGAAAACAGTTCAGTACCGATCCCTCTTCCCCGTTCTTTATTTGAAACGTGAAGACTCGATAATTGGAGATATTCTCCATGATCTCCGAAAAAATGATTCTCCAGAGATGCAAAACCTGCCAGCATTCCATTTAGAAATGCTCCAACAACTCCCCCGCCGGTTTTTACAGTGTTTTTCAGATCCATCGTTAAATCTTCAAAGTCGGAGTCTGTCCATTGTTCTGTAAAAGCAATCTTCTTTAGAATCCATTGACCTTCCACTTGTCTCCAACATCTCTTTACTTCCTGATAACGATCAAACTCCTCAAAAAGATTTAAATCTATTTCACCTTCAGTGAGACTTTTATAAAGAACTCCATTCTTCCATCTATTCATACATCTCCGCCAGCTTTCCAAGTTGTTTTCCTTCAACCCGATACACCGTCCATTCATCCATAGGAATTGCTCCCATTTCCTTGTAAAATTCAATCGATGAGGTATTCCAGTCAAGACACCACCAATCAAGGCGTCCACAGTTTCGGTCCACTGCGATTTTTCCTAAAAACGATAGGAGGGTCTTTCCATACCCCCTTCCCCGATATTCCGGCTTTACGAAAAGATCCTCGAGATAAAGATTCGCCTTTCCGAGAAAGGTGGAATAGTTATGGAAAAACAAAGCAAACCCTACGGGTTTTCCTTTTTCTTCCCCAATGACGACCTCCGCCTGTTTTTTTATAAAAAGAGATTCCTTGAGGTCTTCCTCCGTTGCAACAACCTGATCCAACATCTTTTCATATTTCGCCAGACCTTTGATCAAGTCGAGAATCAGGGAAACATCCTCCTCATCTGCAAAGCGTATAGTAAATCCGTCAATCTTTGTTTTATAAGACATTTTTTGCAAACCCTCCTTTTTGTAAACTGATATTTGTCGACTATAATCTGCATTTCTGAGTTCTGCAGTGCATAGTACTCTTCCGTTCTTTTCTTTTTAATACCCTGTAAAAAGTCCCCTTTATCTATTATACCTCAAAGGCTGTTTTGTGGTAAAATCAAAAGTAAATATCGTTTTGGGGGTTATAACTGTGATTATTGCTGAAACTCATCGATTGATTTTAAGAACATTGAATGAAAGTGATCTTGATGCTCTGATGAGTGTCTGGGGAGACCAGGAAGTCATGCGCTACTCCGGAGGTGCCGGAACCCGGGAAAGGGAAGAAAATGCGTTGAAGTTTTACATTACACTCTATAAGGAAAATGGGTACTCTCCTTACGCGGTCATTGAAAAAAAGAACCAAGGGTTTCTTGGAGTCTGTGGATTTAATCCGCCCTCGGAGAATGGTGAAATAGAGTTGGTGTACCACTTTGCGAAAAAACATTGGGGGATGGGATATGCCACAGAAGCAGCCGAAGCCTGCATTGATTATGCAAAAAATCATTTTCTTACCGATAAAATCGCTGCATTTATCGACCCGGAAAACATCGGGTCTGAAAACGTACTGAAAAAGCTCGGGTTTGAATACAAAGGAGCAAAGTTTCATCAGGGAAGTCAAAAAATCGAACCCTATTTCGTACTCACTCTTTAATTCTTTGGGAAATTACTCAATCTGGATGCAGATTTTCCTTTGTGTTTTTCTTTGGATAATCGCATACTATTGTTTGAAATATTCGACAGGAGGAGTTGAAATGAAATTCTTTTCATTGCTACGGATTTTCTGATGCTTGCGGGTTTTCTTTTAGGTTTCGCAATCATTGCCGGTATATTTGGACTGGAATGGGTGATTAAAGCATTGATCATCTTACTATTTTCCCTTTTTAAAGAGATACGTGTTCTCAATGAAACTATAAAGCAACACATAAGATAAGCAGGGACTTTAGAAGACCCTGCTTATTTTATACCTAAATATTGCCGCTTGAGTTATTATATTCGTTTACGGAAAACATAGAGCCAAAGCCCAATCCCTGCTCCAACAACGATGATCAAAAGCCACAGGATGCCTCCTGCTCCCTGGTCTTCATCTTCTGGAATTTCTTCCTGGAGATCATCTGAAACCGGTTCATCCTGATCTCCTTCAGTTACACGAATGATTGTTGCGGTAAGGGGCGCCAGGTTAACCGCCTCAGAACTTACTGAAACTCCCACAGGATTGGAAATCTCCCGGGTTCCCGCCTGTTCTGCATCAACTAAAATCTGTGCAGAGCTAAGATCTCTTGTAACCGAAAAGGTTCTTTCGATTTCATCTGCATTGATAAAGATATAGTAGGATTCTTCTTTCTCATTGCTGTGAGCTCGATATGCAATAGCCAGATCATCATCCTCAATTTCCGGAACCTCCAGCAACACGACAAGTTCCTCAATCTCTACCATTGTTCCATGATTAAACGCGTCTGTGGATCGCCGAAGAGCGATCATCCCCTGAGTGAATTCTTTCGTTTGAACATTAACCGGATATGCATCAGCATCACTCACTTTCTCCCACTCAAAACGATTAATGGCGTCAGTGGAGTCATAGGAGTCATGGATGAAGTAGGGATATTCAAAGGAACTCCCTTCCCCATCGGTCATAAATGTGGATTTATAAGGTGCATTTTCTTCAGCCACTTCCCCGATGAAATCCTCATGACGAAACTGTTTCGTCCGTCCGTATTCCTGTCCTCCGTGAATAAATGGAGTTCCCTGAGATGTTAAAACCATAAGGTTCCCAAGGCGGATCCGCTGATGAATCTCTTCTTGATGATCCTTCGGATCCTTTTTGATGGAATAGGCGATGACATCGTGTAGTGTCAGATTATCATGGGCAGCAATATAGGGCACCACATCACCGGGATTTGTCGCCACAAAGTTTCCGGGAGCTGCGGTCAGGTTTCTGAATATCCTGTTAACATCCCTTGCTCCACCTGTGATAAACCGGGGTTCACCCTCACTTCCAAATCCTGATTTCAGTTCATTGCGAAAATCATCAGAGAAGGATCCCACACTTTCCGTATAGCGCATCCACTGCTGATCCGCAGCCTGTATATCTTCGTGACCTTCATCTCCTACATAAGTGACCCAGCCTTCTCCGATCATGAGGACGTCGGGATTCACTTCCTTCGCTTTATCATAGGCCATCTGTATAGTTTCCGCATCATGGTCTCCCATCATATCAAAACGGAAACCGTCCACTTTATATTCTTCAACCCAGTGCATGATAGAATCCACAAGTATACGCCTTGACATAAAATGAGTGGTTCCAAGACGACCTCCTCCAAAGCTGACTCTGGATGTTCCATCTGCGTCCATAAAATGATAATAGTTGGGCTCAAGATCTTCGAAAATATGAACCCGGGCTGTGTGGTTATACACCACATCAAGGATGACTCCCATTCCCCGGGAATGAATGTCATCAACGAGAATCTTGAACTCTTCAATACGCTTTGTTGCATCATCAGGGTCTTCCGAATACATGCCGCTTAGAGAAAAGTAGCTGTGAGGATCGTATCCCCAGTTATAGTTGTTCTGCGTGGAGGAATACTCCATAAGACGTTCCCCCGCCTCGTATTCATTTGCAAAAAAGTAGCTCATCACCGGCAAAAGCTGAATGTGGGTGACACCTAAATCCTCAAGATAATCCAATCGCTCTTGAAAGGCTGCAAAGGTTCCGAAGCGATGTTCAAGCTCACCTTCAATGGAGGGATCGGAAGTAAAGTCCCGGACATGAAGCTCATAGATTATTGCATCCTCACGCTTTTCAAAGCCTTCAATGTCGGCAAAATCCAGTTCGGGACCGATGGTTGAAGGATTCACAATCGCAGCTTTCCCGATATAATTATTATCGGGATCCCCGGAGTTCCATGTGGCCATGGATGGGGCATAGGGATCCAGTGCAAGGGTTGTTTCCCCGCCGCGGGTAATTTGGTAATGATAGTAGTATCCTTCAAGATTTTCAACGCCGGTGTTTTCCTCATCAAGGGTTACGGACCAAACTCCCCGATCACCCATGGTCAGCTCCGGTTCTTGAGTAACCACTTGGTACTGATCATCCCTGTCATAGAGAACCACTGATATGGAATCCGCACTGGGAGACCACAGCTTCAATTCCGCTGTACCATCTTCAAATAAAGCAACGCCCAGATTTCCCTCATAGGCATAGATCTCATCTTTCAAACGCCATCCGATTGAAGCCTGCTGCTCATATTCCTCATATCCTACGGTAAATGGAGCTTTTTCAATCGAAAAGTCACCGCTTACCCTCACTCTCCTGCTTCCCTCCATAATAAGCAATGCTCCGGGTTCCACAGGATTGCCATCAACGTCTTCAATTTCAATTATATCAAGCATTTCCTGTCTCGTCAGACCGGAAGTTGTGGTAAAACCAAGCTCCATCAATTCTTCAGACAGGAGCTCAGCCCTCTGAAGAATAACATCCAACGTGTAATCAGAGCTTGTATATACGGTTTGATCTCCTTCTCTCAAAAAAACCTCGTTATACTGATCCAGATTGCCAAAGCCCATATCTCCCGTCTGGGATCCCGACTCTCTGTCTACCAGGAGAAAGCCTACCTGCTGGGCCCCTTCCGCCAAAGGAATATCAAGATAGGCACCAAACTCGCCAACCTGATCGCTATCAAAGGGTATCGCCCCTTCGGGCCAGTTTCTTGAAGGTTCCTCCACATCATCCCAGATCCAAAGACCCCAGGGCTCGTAGGGTTCCTCATCTTTTTGAAAATGCACCCTGATATGCCCTTCGGGCACTTCGGTTTCAGCTAGTGCCTCCAGTTGCACAGGAGCCATCACTGTAAAAAGACTGAGCAGCATCAATAAAATTATTCCCTGTACCATTCTGACTTTTGTTTTTTTTCTTCATTACTATTCCCATCCCTTCATCAAACGATATAGATTTTTCTCTATTTTATCATTGATTGGCTTCTTTTGGTATCCGTTGAAAAATATAACCGCCTTCGAGCTCTCATCAATAGCAATACAAATCTCGGGGCAACTTCTTCTTATGAAAGAATCTGTTCACACTAAAACTATCTTCAGGTGATCGGTTTTACCTATGGAACTTAGTCAATATCCTCCCTTGGATTCCTAAACTTATGGTATAATACTCTTTAAACAAGCAATTCATTTCGCTTATCACTCATAGGGAGGTCCGGTCATTGAAAAAAATAAGATTTCCCCACTCCTATGTATTAATATTTTACGTCATCGTTTTTGTGACGATCCTTACATATATCCTCCCCGCCGGAAGCTTTGAGCGGTCTGTTGATAAAGAAACGGGGATTACTTATGTTGTGGCAAATTCCTATGAAGGATTGGACCGCAATCCTGTAAACCCCTTCGAGATGTTTGAAGGCATCCTGGAGGGAATGCTTGATGCTGCCGATGTAATCTTTTTTGTGCTGATTGTGGGAGGTGCCTTCGGGATCATTCAAAAGACCGGTGCATTAAACATCTTTCTGGGACATGTTGCCCGGCTGAATCAACGGCGGGGAAAGTTTTTGATCATCCTGATTATGGTAGTTTTTTCCCTCTTCGGAACCTTTTTCGGAACGGCGGAAGAAGCCCTCCCCCTTTACCCCATTTTCATTTCTGTTGCTTTGGCTTTGGGCTACGACTCATTCACGGGAGTTGCCATGATCCTCCTTGGCACCGGAGCTGGTTTTGCTGCCGGGATTCTTAATCCTTTTACCACAGGAGTTGCACAAATTTTAGCTGAATTGCCATTATTTTCCGGCTATCAGTTTCGAATTTTGGCCTACGTCCTCCTTCTGGTTCCCACGATTTATTACGTTCTCCGCTATGTAAAGAGAATTGAAAAACATCCTGAAACAAGTCTTACCTATGAAGGTGATCAGTTTAGAAATAAACAGCTGAATTTTGATGAAATCCCAAAGCTTGAAAATAAACATATACGGGTTTTAATTGTTATGATCTTCTCAATGCTGTTTTTAATCTATATCGTCTCCTTTTGGGAGTATTCCACCACACGAATGGCGGCAGTGTTTATCATGATGGGGATTCTGTCAGGCATCGTTGCTAAGCTTGATTCATCCATGATTGCATCGGAATTTATCAAAGGATCCTCGAATATCGTCTATGGTGCGTTGATTATCGGTCTTGCCAGGGGAATTTCCGTTATCATGGAGAACGGGAATATTTTGGATTCTCTGATTTTTTACTTAACATCGGGCATTGAGGGCTTCGGAAAGATCGGTGTAGGTGTAAGTATGTTTTTTGTTCAAAGCTTTATTAACGTCTTTATAACATCGGGAAGCGGTCAGGCCGCAGCTGTGATTCCAATTATGAAATCCATTGGAGATTTAACGGATTTATCACGACAAACCGTAGTCCTTGCTTATCAGTTCGGCGATGGTTTTTCCAACATTATCAGTCCAACATCAGGTTATTTTATGGCGGCCCTTGCCATTGGTCGAATCAACTGGAAAAAATGGGCGAAATGGGTGCTACCCTTATTTCTCTATTGGAGTGCTGCAGGTGCTTTTCTTATTGTCCTTTCAATACTTATACATCTGGGTCCGTACTAGAAATCTACGATTATTGGGGTGTTACTATGTCCGGAATTAATGAAAATGCCATTGATACCGAGGTTATGAAAGCCTTGTCCGATGAAACACGAGTTGAGATCCTCTATTTAATCGGGAATAACGAACTGAATGTCAACGAAATTGCAAAAAAATTGCAGGGTCTCCCGACCAACCATCTCTCATCATTTACAGATCATGAAGAGAGCAGGAATTCTTACGTCCAGAAAAAACGGAAAGGAGATCTATTATTCAATCAATAAATATAAGTTGACCTCCCTTGCCGAAACGATCCTTTCCTTCATATCCTGGTAGAAGCCCCGGAAATTTCTATAACCTGATTCAAATAGTGAAATTTTTCTGACTATTTTAAAATAACCGGTTGATAAACTTCAACATATGCAGTATAATCGTTTTTAAGATCACAATATCACTAAATTGTGATTTTTTATCAACCAACGCGTTGATATACTTAAACATATCATATTATAAGGAGGTGAAAACAAGATGGAACAATGGATTAAAAAAGAGGAAGTGATTGCACTGGCTGAAAAGCTGGTTGCCATCGAAAGTCATAAACACTATGACAACCAGGAATCGGATGTCGCAAATTTTATCAAAGATTTCTTGCATGAAGAGGGCATCACGACAGAAATGGAAGAGATTGAACCTAAAAGACCCAATATTTACGGCTTTCTTCCCGGAGAGGAAGATGAGCATTACTTAATGTTCAATGGACATACTGACACAGTTCCGGGATTTAATATGGACTATGAAGCTTTTAAGCCTTTTATCAAAGATGGAAATCTTCACGGCCGGGGCTCAGTAGACATGAAGGGAGCTATTGCGGCGATGTTGGGAGCAATCATTGCGGTCAAGCGAAAAGGTGACACGTTGAAAAAAGGAGTAGTCTTCGCAGGTGTCATTGATGAAGAGCAGGCCTGTAAGGGGACTGAGCAGATCGTAAGAAGCGGGAAGATAAAACCGAAACTTGCAGTCATCGGAGAACCCACCAATCTTGAAACGGCAATTGTACACAAAGGAATGGAGTGGATCGAGGTCACCTTCAAAGGGCGGGCAACCCACGGCAGTCGTCCGAAGGAAGGCATTAATGCTATTTATCTGGCCAATGAATTTTTAAGCAGGCTGCGATATGATCTTGAACCCAAGATTTTTCAGAAGACCTATCCTTTACTTGGAACTGCAACAATCAACCCCGGTGTGATTAAAGGTGGAGATGATCCAAATATTGTCCCTGACCGATGTGTAGTGCAAATGGACCGCCGATGGCTTCCTAATGAGACCATCGATGAAGTTTATCAGGAAATCGAGGATCTGGCCCAATCAGTGGTTAATCGCATGGAGGGAAGTTTTTCCATTCGACGGATGGATGAAGAAACCGCTGCACTCTACAATATGCCCCATAGTATTGACCCGGATCATCCACTTGTGAGAGAAGCCCTTCGAATTACCGAAGAAATCACAAAGATCAAGGGAGAACCGGTGGCTTTTCCGGGATGGAGTGACGGAGCTCAGCTGAGTAATAACATCGACACCAAAGCAATTGTACTGGGTCCGGGTGATATTTCCCAAGCTCATTCAAACGATGAGTATTGCAGCATCGAACAGATTTGGCAGGCAACAAAAATTTATTACGGGATTATACAATCGTTCTGTCAGTAAATACTCTTATATAAAAACGAAACAGGAGGTCGTTTATGGCTAAATTAAAGATTCCACATACCTATGTACTATTATTTATTGTCATTGTAATTGCAGTTATTATGACTTATATTGTTCCTGCAGGTGAGTTCGACCGAACGGAAGATCCCGAAACAGGGAGAATTGTTGTTGTAGTCGACAGCTTTGAATACGTAGAACAGACTCCGGTCAGTCCTTTCGGTTTATTCGAATCTATTCCTAAAGGGATGGTTCAGGCCGGTCTTATAATCTTTTTCGTATTGATGATCGGAGGAGCCTTTGGGATCATCCAGTCCACAGGAACAATTGACGCAGGAATCGGCACAGTAGTAAAGGCAATGGCCGGAAAGGAAAAGTTGATCATCCCCATTGTCATGTTTATCTTCTCCCTGGCGGGCTCAATGTTGGGAATTGCAGAAGAGGTTCTCCCCTTTTATCCGATTATGATTGCCCTGGCCCTGGCCCTTGGATTTGACTCAATTACAGGTACAGCCATGGTTCTTCTTGGAGCAGGAGCAGGTTTTGCCGGTGCCTTTGCCAATCCCTTTACCATCGGGATTGCTCAGGGAATTTCAGGATTGCCTCTCTTCTCGGGGTTTACCTTCCGGGTGATCACCTATGTTATCATACTCGGGGTGACGATCATCTATGTCTACCGTCATGCTGCCAAGGTTCAGAAGGATCCCAAAAGCAGTCCTACTTACGAAGAGGATCAAAAGCGACAGCATAAGCTGGATCTCAACGAGTTGAAAGTAATGACAGCTCAACACAAACGAGTCTTTGCCGTCCTGATTGTAGGGATTGTTTTCTTGGCTCTGGGTGTTGGATTGTGGGGATTCTATATCAATGAGTTAACGGCACTCTTTTTGATTATCGGTATTACGGCCGGATTAGTTGGAGGTCATAAACCGAATCAAATCGCAGAAGAATTCATCAAGGGTGCACAGGAGCTTGTCTACGGTGCTCTTATCATCGGTCTTGCTACGACAATTATGGTTGTCATGGAAGAAGGAAATATTCTCGACACAACCATCTATACTTTAGCAAATCTTGTTCAAGGACTACCCACGATCCTCAGTGGAATCGGTATGTTCTTTGTGCAAACTCTAATCAATATCTTTGTTCCGTCCGGTAGCGGACAGGCAGCTGTTTCCATGCCGATTATGGCTCCTATGGCAGATGTTGTGGGAATCACCCGGCAAACAGCAGTATTAGCTTTCCAATTTGGCGATGGATTTACCAACGTCATTTCACCCACATCCGGATATTTTATGGCAGCACTGGCCATCGCAGGAATCCGTTGGGAAAAATGGGCACGATGGATGTTACCACTTTTCCTCATCTGGTCAGCAATTGGAGTTGTTCTTGTCTCGATTGCTGTATTGATCGATTACGGTCCATTTTAAAGATCTAATGCAAACACCTCCGATGCAGACTTCTGTCTGTACTGGAGGTGTTTTTTTGCTTTTCTCTCTATTTACAGTATTCTGAAGGAATCGGTTCTGCTCTCCCATAATCAAGCTGGAATGAGTTTTTGTCTCAGATCATCATTTCTTCTTTGCTGCAATCCCTTCAAAGGTTATAATTTCAGTTGTTTTAGTCGGATACTGTCCATACTGATAATCTGCGGACAATACGACTTCACTAAATCCAACGCTTTCAAGGATAAACTTGAACTCTTCGATCCCAAACCACCGGAGTGGAAATCGCTCCAACTCCGTTTGAATCAGTTTTCCCTTTCTCCATTTTTCATAACGATGATGAGACACGGAGTATTGATGGACTTCATCGACTTCGGTCAATCTGCTCTCCAGTGTGATAATGTCTTCACCACTTTCCCAGGTTCTAATCTCAGTCTTTCCCACAGTTCGATCTTTCTGCAGAATAAGATCAATAAAAAGTCTTCCTCCATCCTTCAGATGATCATGGAAGTTACTTAATGCCCGAAGTGAATCATCCCTTCTGTGCAAAAGAAGAAAGGTTCCTGTGGGGATGATGATAGCATCATAGATTGCATTCAGGGCAAAAGACTCCATGTTTCCTTGAATCAGGTTCGGGTGAAGATCCCTTTCTATACAGTTTCTGCGACATCGATCGAGCATTTCTTTCGAAATATCCAGCCCATCCACCTTCAAACCTTTCTCCATTAGAGGAATTAGGATTCTCCCATTCCCGACTCCCGGCTCAAGGATTGGCCCTTCAAATTTTGCCAGTCGTTCAGTGTAGAACTCCACATCACCGAAGGATCGACCGATATGCTTATCCAAATCATAGACCTCGGAAGACAGGGAGCTATAATAGTTGAACATTTATCCATCTCCTTTCTGAAAATAGCAGATCAGTTTGAACAATCTACATTCACATACGTATGAAAAGCGTCATCGGTTCTAACCTTCGATATTTTACTCCCTTTTTATTAAACTTTATGCTCCTGCCAGGTAACAGTTTAATCCTTCGGGCCCGTATAGGTGAACCCGCAGTCATTCATCTTAATAAAACGATTTTCATTTTTCCCAATCAGATTACCGCAGGGACAACATACCTCCTCATCTTCAAATTCCATATGATACCTCTTGTGAATCCGGCTTTTATGGCATTTTAAGACTTTCCCTTTTCCGATTTTATGATATTTAAAAAGCTTGGTTTTACACTTTGCGCACTTGATGATCAACATTCCTTCTCTCCTTTTCACAATACTCTCTAACTACCTTCCAGCTCTCCAGTTTTTCATCATAGGTCTTAATGTTTCTCCCGGGGATCGGACTTGTGGATGGAAGCTTGATGTAGTCGATGGCGGGTACATGGTGAAACCCGATTCTCTTCCGATATATATCATGAGCCTTCCCTCCGTTAAAGACAACGGCTTGAATCCCCGGATATATTCTTAATAGTCCTGGAAGGTCATTAGGTTGTTCATTCTTGATGTTAACATCAAGGCTTCCCCTCCGTTCACAGTTCTCGATCACGTCCCAAAGAGCAATTCCGTGGTTCAGGATAAATGAAATCTTTTTCTCATACTCCTCTTGAAGAGGTTCATTAAATAAATCAAAAATGATACTCCAGAAATGATTTCTGGGATTCCCATAATATTCCACATTATCCAAGGACATTATTCCCGGCATTGAACCGAGAATCAGAACTTTGGATTCTTCATTAATGACTGGCTTGAATGATTCAATTTTTCCCATACCCTGCCTCCTTTATTATGGTAATCATATGAATTCTCGGGTAAATATTCAACGGGTCAGCTTCCATTGCAGAACAAAACGATAATCAATAAAGAGCTTGCCCGGAGTGTATGGAAGATTTGTTAAATAAAGTAAAGGAGTTGAAGACTATGTCCATTGAAGTGTATTTGAATTATAACGGAAATTGCAGAGAAGCTGTGGAGTATTATGCCGAAATATTTGATACGAAAACCCCGGACTTCATGACCTTTGGAGAAGCTCCTGAAAATCCTGAGTTTCAACTGCCTGAAGAATCCAGAGATCTGATTATGCATGTAGGTCTCGAAATCGAAGGAACTGTAGTGATGTTCTCCGATACTTTCCCCGACCAAATGGTAACCCAAGGCAATCATATGAGTCTTGTGGTCTCATCCGATGACGTTGAAAGAATTGAAACACTCTTTAAAAGAATGGAAAAAGAAGGAAGAGTGGAAATGCCTCTACAGAAAACCTTTTGGAGCCAATGCTATGGCTCTCTTGTTGACAAGTTCGGTATCACCTGGCAGTTTAGTCATTACGACGAAACCATGCAGCTTTAATCATTGAATTTTCAATCAATTCAGTTCCGCCTAAAGACCGAGGGAGAAACTCCCTGAAGGATGAATGAGAAATGGTCTTTGGGCGGTTATTCTTTTCTTTTTTCCATCCTATAATAGAGACAGGATCAAAGCAATACATAGTGCAAGTTTAAAAAAAATACGAAAGGAGCGATCACTATGGAAAACATTCTC
>LCWY01000080.1_pt1 | contig 13466 bp, 14 predicted proteins | sample 348741 | NCBI WGS metagenome assembly LCWY01 (sample SAMN03565343, study PRJNA281982) | anaerobic digester metagenome | biome: Anaerobic digester; feature: Alkaline_Metagenome_Assembly_A; material: Alkaline anaerobic digester sludge; isolation source: anaerobic digester run at haloalkaline... | reverse complement strand
AAAAACCCACCTTCTATGAAGTAGGTGGGGTAAAGTTAATTGGCCTCAATTGTTTCCTTTTGGGGGTTAAATGTTAATTCTACAGTAGATGTCAAAACATCGGAGTAGCTGTAGCAAATTCTTCTTTCTGCATCGAACTCACCGTCAATCTTAACAACAAAAATGCTGGGATAAGTGTTTTCCAAAACTCCTTGTTTGACCATAACCTTTTTTCGTCCTTTATCTGCCTTTAATGTCACCTTTTGTCCGATATATCCAGTGATGTTTTTTCTGATTTGATCTAAAGTGTTACCGTTGGCCAAGGAATCACCCTCTTTCAAAGAATTGACGCACATTCATATAAGTATTTTAGCATATTCTTTGGATTTTGTCAAATTTGTAAACTTTATATTGTACAACGTGCACTTTTATTTGTCAAATACTTTATGCAAAAAAAAAAGACCTTGACGGTCTTTTAATTTTTCAGTTTTCAAGTTTTAGAAAGACGGCTAACAACTGCCTCCACCGCTGGACATATAAATGACAAAGCCTTTTCTTAAAAGACCTTCTTTATAATCCACAGTGACTCCTTCGATTTGCCGGTCCAAATCACCATCAACAGCAAACTTATAGCCTTCTATTTCTTTTATCACATCTTCTTCTTTAGACTCATCCAGAGTCATTCCAAAGGTTGGACCACCTCAACCAACACCCTGAACAAATATTCTTAGTGCTTTTTTATCCGAATTTTGTTTTTCAAGTTCTTTTTTTTGCATTTTCCGTTAAACAGATATCCATATTTACACCTCCCAGGCCCCGTATACGGGGGGTATGTTGATAGTTTACTCTTCTTCTTTTCGAAAGTCAACCCCTTCGTCCGAAATTCTATGTTCTATATACCCATTGCATTTTTCAATAAACAAGAGGTGATCAATAGATCTTCTGAATATAGAAAAAGACCGAATGGCTACCCATTCGGTCTTCACAGGTCTACGAAACCGTAGACAGAGTTCTATCATCCTCCGCCTCCGCCACCATCATCCGTTGAGGTTGCGTCTTCTGATACTTCCTGTTCTTCGAGAACAATGTCTGCTTCTTCAACAGCTTGCTGGACCAATTCCATCGTAGAGTTTGACGTCCAGGTTGCTCCGGTTTGAATATCAACATCGGTGTTTTGCTGGTTGATGATTCTCTCTGTGACCACTCTTAATGCTCCGTCACCAAATCCTGTTGTTTCGTTATGCTCAATTACACGAATTTCAACAATTTGATTCCCATCAAAGATTACATCCAGGTGGATGTCATAGCGATCTTGGAATCCCTTCCCCGATACCATAATTCCTTCAGGTTCATACGTTTCCAAATCATAGTCTGCCGAAGGATCTTGAGGAGGTTCACTTGCAGATGCCTCCTGTCCCATAGCTTCGGCAACCGCTTTTATTACTGCCTCTGACGAAACAGTTGCTCCCGACTGAACATCCACATCTGTGCTCTGTGCTTCAATAATTTTCTCGATCATCTCATCAATTGCAATGTCTCCAATACCACCTGTCTCATTCTGATCCAACACACGGATTTCTAGTATTTCTTCGCCATCCATTATAATATCAAGAACTATATCTCCCCCATACCCTGGAGCGATGGCAAGAATTCCTTCTGCATCAAACTCAATCGAAGATTCATCATCTTCTCCAAGGGTAATTCCTGCTTCCTCAAGGGCATTTTTTACTGCTTCAATCAAGGCATTGGAAGAAACAGTTGCTCCGCTGCGAACATCAACATCCACTGATTGATTTTCAATAATTTTTCCAATCATTTCATCAATAGCAACATCTCCCAAGTCCGCTGTTTCATTTTCTGAGATCACATTAATTGCAACAATTGCATTTCCGTCAAGAATCACTTCCACTTCCACGTCTCCGCCGTATCCTGCTCCAACACCGACGTAAGCATCTCCGGATACCAGTCCTGCTTCTGCCATCGCTTGCTTCACCGCTTCAATCACTGCGTTGGATGAAACCGTCGCACCACTGTGCACATCTACATCAGTGGATTGACCCTCCAGAATTTTTGTGATCATTTCTTCAATTGCAACGTCTCCAAGGTTCGGAGTCTCATTTTCTTCCAAAACTTCAATGTCTACGATTTCTTCTCCCTCAACATACACCATAAGACGGATAGGACCACCGTAACCTTCTGCTGTCACCTCATAACTTAAGGCATCTGCCAATACATCGTCACTCAGTGCTTCATAGCCGAATAGTAAACCCACAGCCAGGACGACCATAGTCAACAATGCTATAATCTGTTTTTTTTTGCATATCTTCCATTCCTTTCTCAACGAATTGACTATTTATATCTAACCCCATTTTAACATAGAACCGTTAAATATTAAACAGTATTTATAGAAATTATCTATTAAGAAACGCTATGAATAATCCTTATGCATTATAAGCTTTTCTGATGTATCTATGACTGTTGATTTAACTGGTCTTCATCCACCGGGTAAAGAAGAGTAATTCCTGCTATATAATCTTTCTACCCTAACAATGATTCCCCTTCGCTGCTTAACTCTCTTTCCCGGATCATCAAAAATTCAATCATATTTTTAATGTGATCATCAAGATCAATTCCCAATTCATCTGCCCCTCTTTGCAAAATATCTCGATCCACTCCTTTGGCAAAGGCTTTATCTTTTAATTTCTTCTTTACTGATTTCAGCTTCAAATCCTCAAAGCTTTTGGATGGTCTTACCAATGCGCAAGCGACAATAAAGCTGGAAAGCTCATCGCTGGCATAAAGAACCTTAGACAAAAGGGATTCTCGCGGGATTCCTGTGTGATCACCATGACCCAGTATGGCCTCAATAACTTCCTCATCCACACTCTTCTCCCTCAAGATCTCTGCACCCGCGAAGGGATGCTTTTCGGGAAACTTTTCGTAATCCAGATCATGGAGTATTGCTGCCGATGACCATTTATCCAAATCCCCATCGAACTTTTTACAGTATCCTCTTACACCGGCTTCAACAGCTAAAGTATGTTTTTTCAGTGAATCCTGTGTAACATGCTTTTCAAATATCTCCATTGCTTCTTTTCTTGTCATTTTTATCATCCTCCTATATGTGTTTCCTTTTCCTATTTCCTTATTATAACGGAAAGATATCTATTTGCAAAATCTTCTGCAAAATATGATTAAAGCCCCATACTTTTGTTATATATGATAATAAGGGTAATACAATTGATTAAAGGAGGATGTCAAATGAGAATTCAGTATTTAGGTCATTCAGCATTTTTTGTTGAAGCAGGGAAATTGAAAGCATTGATCGATCCTTTTTATGATGAGGACATAAAGCAGGAGTTCTCTTTAAATGATGTGAACACCATATTTCTCACTCACGGACATGGAGATCACATAGGACACACAAAGGAAATTGCGGAGAAAACCGGTGCAACAGTCATCGCAAACCACGAAATCTGCCTGTATTTATCAAAATTTGATTTGCAATGTCATCCTATGCATATCGGCGGCCGCACAAATTTCCCCTTCGGCAAAGTAAAAATGACCCCTGCACTTCACGGTTCAGGAATCGAGACTGAAGATGGGGTCGTTGATGGTGGCAATCCCGGAGGTTTCCTTATTGAAGTGGATGGAAAAAAGCTCTATCATGCCGGGGACACAGGATTAACCTATGATATGAAGCTTCTCCAGCGGGAACATGTAGACGTTGCGCTCCTGCCAATTGGGGGAAACTTCACCATGGATGTTGAAGATGCATTGATCGCAGTGGATTTTATTAAACCGAAAATTGCTATCCCCATGCATTACAATACTTTTCCGGTCATCGAAGCCTCTCCGGAAGCTTTTATAGAAAAGGTTTCAACTGCTCACGGTAAAATACTGACAATTGGAGAAAGCTTCAGTTTTTAAATTTAGCACTCTTTCACAACTGAAACAAAGTTTGCAGAAATAGTAAAACCGAGTTCATCTCCCTCTTGGACGATCTCATTCGGATGAAGATAGACCAGGAGGGGGGTTTTTTTCTCTCTTTCATCATCAAATAGTTGAATCCTTACCTCTAAGTTTTCTCCCACATAGCTGTAGCCTACCACCACTCCTCTCAGTTCACTATTCTCCGTAAGGGTAAAACCGTTTGGCCGAACTGAAAGAAGAACCCTCTCTCCCTCTGTGATAATGTGGTATTGATTGCAGGGTACTCTCCCGATTCCGGTTCGTATCCATCGTTTGTCCTTTTCCACGATCCTTCAATCAAATTCGATTCTCCAACAAACTTTGCAACGAAGGGATTATTCGGGAACTGGTAGATTCTTTTTGGACTTCCCTTTTGTTGGACAACTCCATTATTCATTACGATGATCTCATCCGAGATTGCCAATGCGTCTTTTTGATCATGACTCACAAAAACTCCAGTTGCATTGGCCTTTTTCAAGATCCGCTTTACTTCATTTCTCATTTTTTGTTTCAGATGGGTATCCAGATTGCTAAAGGGTTCATCCAACAGCACAACTTCCGGTTTTTTAGCCAGGGCTCTGGCTAATGCAACCCGTTGCTGCTGTCCTCCGGAAAGATGGTGAATCTTCTTTTTCTCAAAGCCTATAAGGTTCACCATTTCCAGCACTTCAAAAACTCTTTTTTCCCGGTCACTGTCACGATAACCGAACCCGATATTTTCCTCTACGTTAAGATGCGGGAAAAGTGCGTAGTCTTGAAAAACCATCCCGATTCTTCTCTTTTCAGGGGAGATCCATACATTTTCCCTTGCCATTGGTTTTTCGCCTATATAAATCTCTCCTTCTTCAGGACGTTCAAATCCTGCAATCAAACGAAGTGTGGTTGTTTTTCCGCACCCGCTGGGTCCCAGGAGAGTAACAATTTTCCCCTTCTCAATTTTCAAAGAAAGATTTCTGACTGCTGCATCCTCTTCCCCTTTGTAGGTTTTGCTCACGTTTTTTAATTCAATTGCTGTTGCCATGTTATTCCTCCTAATACTTATCCATTAAAACTTTGATCGGTATAATTGATACGATCACTATGATTAATGCGGATGGAGCAGCCATATGATAAATAGCTTCACTGGCTTCTACCCATACCCTTACCGCCAAGGTATCAAAGCCCGGCGGTCTCAGAAGCAAGGTTGCAGGCAGTTCTTTCATGGAACTTACGAAGATTAATGCCCCTCCTGCAAACACCCCGGGATAAATCAATGGAAAGATCACTTTCCCGATGACTTTCCATAGGGGAACACCTAAATTTCGAGCCGCCTCATCAAGTCGCGGTGAAACCGACTCCAAGGATGCGCTGCCTGATTGCATTCCCTGGGGTAAAAAACGGATAATATAGGCAATCACGATCAAAAATGAACTCCCGTAGAGAAACGGAATATAACGATTAAAAATAAAAATAATTCCAAGAGCAACAATTACTCCGGGAAGAGCATATCCTCCATAACTGAGTTGCTGAAAAAACATCGTTAGTTTTGAAGGATATCGGGAATTTAAGTAGACGACAGGAAAACCGATGAACATTGAAATTCCTGCAGCTAAAACTGCTACTTTTAAACTGTTAAGCAAATATCCGAAAAACCGCTGATCAACTGCTCCACGCTGAAGACCGATAAAAGACCAGTAAGATAGCACTCCCAAGGGTAGAAGTACACTGATGATAACCACAAGGATCATCAGGATTAGCAAGAGGTATTTCCACCCTCCAATCTCCAACATCTCCATTTCTTTTTGAGAGCTTGAAGAGAGAGAATAACTCCCCCGACGTCCCCACCAGCCTTCCAGCCAGAGAACGATCAGCGTCATACCGATTAAAACCACACTTAATACGGTGGCGGACAAGTTGTCATACCCTCCAATCTGATAATAGATTGCAGAGGTAAATGTGTTATATCGTAGAATTGATATAGCGCCAAAATCCGACAATACATAGAGTCCCACTAAAATCCCACCCGCCCCCATAGCAGGTCTTATTAAGGGGAGGATCACCTTCCATAAAATTTCGAATGTGTTTAATCCCAGAGAACGTGCCGCTTCTTCAAGATTCGGATTCATTTTTTTAAGTGATGCCCTGGCAACTAAATAAACATAGGGATAGGTAAAAATTGTTAACACAAATGCAACACCCCAGAAAGAGTAAATAGGAAAAATGCCTCCTAAAAGTCCTGTTGGCCCAAAAATCATAATATAGGCAACAGCTCCAACATAGGGAGGTATAATTAAGGGCATTACCAATAACCAGGTAAAGTACTTCTTCCCCGGTACGTTTAGGCGGGTGACTCCAAGGGCTAAGATTACTCCAATCATCATTGCCAAAAATACTACAACAACCATCAAACTAAGAGTATTCCATAATAACTGAGGGATTCTGCCATCCATTAGCCTTAACCAACGCTCCTGCCCTGCAAAAATTCCTCTTATCGCCACATAAACAATAGGGATACTCATCATAAGTGCGACTACTGCGCTACTCCCTAACAGAATCGGATTTGGCGGTATCTTCTTACGCCAGTTTCTTTTTTTTAAATGTTCCATTCTCAATCTCCTGACAATTAATTTAAGGATTTTTTTCTGTTTCTGCTGATTGATTATTCTTCCTGCAAAACCTTATTATACACTAGATAATAACCGTTTTCAACTAGTACTCTTTTGCGACTTCTCCTGCTTCCCCATAAAAAAACCTAAGTTTGCCGGGGCTCCCTTAGGTTGAAATCGGTTTATTCAGTTTTCCCTATCCTCGGTGTACTTTCAGCCTGTTCCAGGGTAAGCCCTTTTTTCTCCAGTCTTCGTTGAATGAGACCTTCGAAAAACATCACAATGATTGCAAATACAGGGACTCCCAGAAACATGCCTAAAACCCCGAACATTCTCCCGCCAACGTAGATTGAAAGTATGATCCAAATCGGTCGGATCCCTACACTGTCCCCCCAAGATCTTGGGTCCTAAAACAAGACCATCGAATTGCTGCAAAGCCAGAATAAAAAGTCCTACTTTCACTGCATCACCAAACGAGGAAAACATCGTGACAATCACTACCGGTATTCCTCCCAGAAATGGTCCGAAATAAGGGATCAGGTTTGTTACACCGATAATCACACTATATAAAAGTCGATATCTGATCCCTAAAATGCTCAATCCGACAAAACAAATGCACCCGATGATAAAAGAATCAATGGATCGGCCAACAATGTATCTCCCGAAGAGCTCATCCGCATCCCTGCCGAAATCATTAATCTTTTGTACCCGCTCTCTAGAGAACAGAGCATGAAGTAATTTATTGGCATTCTTCTTCATTATATTTTTATCATATAGAAGGTAAAAAGCCATAATCAGTCCGATCAGAAAATTAATTACCCCGGAGGTAAAACCCGTGATCTGGACAAAGATGGTATCTAAAATTTCATCCAATGAGTTTCTTACATAATTGAAGCTGGAATCAATCCATCCTTCAACTTCTTCGATCACTTCGAACTCCTCTAAAAAACCTTCTAAGTTTCGATTTCGCAACGTCTCTTCCGCATCCTGGAGAAAAGCCACCGTTCGATCCATGTACTCCGGAAAATTTTGTGCGATATCCGTGATGTTTGTAACGATTCGAGGTGTCACAACCGTAAAGATCATCGCAATAAACAAGATTCCTAATAAGTACATGCTTGCAATACTTAAAATCCTGTTCGTTCGAAGATTACCCTTTAAAATATTCATTTTTCCATAGAGGTTTTCTTCAAACCAGCGTACTCCGGGATTAATAACATAGGCGATAAATGCTCCGATGATAAAAGGGCTGAAGATTTTCCGGATCCATCTCCAAATATCCTCAAATCTTTGGGTAAAGTATCCCATATTGTCCAGTGCCTGATATACAATAATTGCCAAAGCAATAACAAGAAATACATGGAATGCATATTTTAACAGTTTTTTGTCCCATTGAATTTTCATCTCGCCCCACCTTTATCATGTCTTACCCCAATTATATCCCATATTCTATGGAGTTTCCAGATTGACTTGCCACTCTTTTTCTCCTTTTACAAGATAGTTCGGTAAAGTGAAAGATTCCACAACACTTCCTATAACATTTTCTCTCCCTGCCCGATGATAGATTCCTTGAAATTTTCCATTGTACATAAATAAACCTGTAATGTAGTTACACGCTGTAAATGAGATACTGTTTCGATCCAATGAGTAAATCGCCATATCCATTGAAGGAACATCACAATACTCCTGGATAAGATAGTCGGATTCCAACTTCTCGTCAACTAACTCTCTCCACTGATCTGCAAGATAATCCTTCCCGACAGAGACTCCAAGGCAAGCATACTTATCCAATGGCTTCAGAACATATTGGTCCTTATCTCTTTGAGCCATTTCCAATAGATTGGGATTCTTGAGGTCCAAGGTTGCCGTAAAGGGAATATGATCCGCAACGAAATTTCTCTCCTTCTTTGTGAGAAAAGGAGTCAATTCTTCGTCATGCAGGATTGAAAAAACCACTTTATTGTGAATGATTTGAGAGCGTATGGGACCTACCATACATATCTTCCCTTTGCGATACGCATCAAGAAAATCTTGAATTTCCTCTTTTCTTTCCTCCAACTCCCATGTAACAACTCTACGGTAAATACAGTCGATTCGAAAGTCTTTATAATAAAGGTTTTCTCCGTCAAAGGTTAGTTCCCGAGGGTCCGCTATGACTGTTTCAATTCCTGCATTCTCAAATTCTTTCTTGAATTCTACAAATTCACTGGGAGGGTTACCGTCAATCCAATCCACAATGGCAACCTGAGGTTTGGTTGATCGGCTGCCGGAAAACTCATAATAATTCTCCAGCAATGCTTTTGTCCAGGATTGAAAAAGTTCAAAGCGTTGAAATTCATATTCCTTCTTATACTTCTCCATCGCCAGAGAATGGTAGATAATCTCTTCGAGCTCTCTTGATTCAACCATTCCTGATGAACCGTCTGCATTAAGTTCGCAAAATTGAAAGGATCCGTCTCCGTGATAAAAAACATCATACCGGGCCATTGGAACAGGATTAGAGTATCCCGGATCAGTTAAAATGAGTTCTTCCAGAAATGGGGAAAAACCGAAGGCTTTTCGGAAATCCCTGTTCTTTAAATATTCATTAATCACTTTTTTCATAATCCCCCAAAGTGTGCTGGTCAAGGATTCAATTCTCTCGACATCCTCCATACTGAAAAACATCGGTTGATATAAAAATTCCACAGGCTTTCCCTTGTATTTTGCCGGTGATTTTTGAACCTTCTCGAAAACTTCTCTATAGGACTGCAGATAGCCCTGGGGATTCCTTAGGACATCCTGTTTGTAACGATTGTTCAGCTCATGGGATAACATATTAATTCCTCCTTATGCATGATACGGCTTTATTTCTAGCCGCTGCAACCCTTTAATTTTATCTTCTTTACATTCTTCCTTTAATTCCTGACTAAGTGTTTTTCCTCGTCTCACCCGTTCTTCAAGAGGTTCCAGAAGAGTTCTTTCTTCACTCCCTAAACCGCATTTGCTCATTCCGATGAATTTGCTCCCCAGCTCTTTAAAGGATTCGCCACAGTATCTCCCCTCAAATCCCATCCTCATCATTTCATGTTTTCCCTTAATCACATCCTCTATGGAATAGTCTAAAGAAAGCTCGTACAAGATGTTCAAGCTCTCTTGATTATAAAATAGCCCTTTCAAAAAAGCTACATAAGCAAACAATTCTTTTTTCGGCATAGCATCTGCAGCTCTGATCTCAATAAAATTTTTGCATCTTACATCCGGGAATACCATCGTCATCAGGTGCTCTGCTTCCTCCTTTTCGATTTTCTCTTCACTTTGATAGATTTCTTTTATTGTCTTGCTTCCTGAGCTTTCCAAAACACCTTCTTTTTTTATGCATATTGCAGGCACTTCTATTAGATACTCAGCGTAGTCACTGTAGGTAAATCTTTTATTCATTGCACTTGGGACAACTCCTGACCGGTCATTATCCGTATTTTCCCAAATCATTGCACGAAGACCCTGCTTCTCATAAAACTCTCCTTCGAAAAACGGAGCATTATCACTAAAAAGATAGAGAAGAGGTGTTAAAAAGTTGGCCACTCTGAATTTCTTCGAAAAATCCCCTGCATCCATATAATCGATTGTAACCTGCAAAGCTGCAGTCCCTTTCATCATGTTTAAAGCACAATTTCCTTTTGATTGAAGATACTTTGACATCCATTGGTAACGTTTTTTGGGATTAAAGGGAATCTCTGATATTCTAGTGACTGGGTGATAACCGATTCCAAGGAGCTTTTGATCTTTCTGTTTTAAAATCGGATCAATTTCTTCAAGAAACTCTTCATAGTTCTTTTGAAGATAGGAAATTTTATTACACGGTCGGGTAGAAAATTCCAATTGTCCTCCCGGTTCCAGTGTGATATCAATGTCCTCTTTTTTTAAACCGACGACGTAACCGTCTTCATAGACCCCCTGATATCCGTCTCCCTTTGCTAGAAGTTCTTTTAGAAGCCCTTCTATTCCATTGTCTCCGTAGTAAGTAACGCTGGAGTAATCCTTTTTATTCACAACAATATGCTCAATCTCTACGCCTAATTTCATATCCTTCGGTGTTTTTTCTCCATCCTTCATTAATTTTATGATCTGATCAGCGAGCTTTGTTCCTCTCAAATGCTCCACCCTTTCTTTTTTTAGTCAGTGCTCATAACCATTATACCCTTATTTGCTCTATTATAGCAGTAAATTCCTTCTTATGTCGTCATCTCCTGTGGATAACTCGAAAAAATGTTCCACTACATTTAGGTGGTTTATCCCCAGTATGCACATTATATTGTGGGTAACTCCATTTTTAGTTTTTCCTTTATTAATTCTTTCCCTAATGGTATAATCTATTTAGACTGTCGAAACAATTAAAAAGGAGCTTACCATGAATTTTGAAGAAAAAAAAGAACAAATACTAAAGGGGCCGATCCCTAAAATTCTCATCAGCCTTGCCGCTCCCATCATGTTCAATAACTTCATCCAAACCTTGTATAATTTATCCGACACCTATTGGGTTAGCCGTTTAGGTTCTGAGGAAGTCGCTGCAATGACATTGGTTTTTCCTGTGATTTTTTTAATCCTGTCCATCGCTATGGGCATGAATATTGCCGGAACTTCTTTAATTTCTCAATACATTGGTGCAAATCAGGAAGATCAAGCGAATAAAGTGGCATCTCAACTCTTTTCTTTCCTTCTGGTGCTGTCAGTATTCTTAGGACTACTTGGCTATTTTTTCACTCCCCATATGATCAGTTTAATGGGAGGAACCGGAAACGTCCATCTTTACGGCTCCCAGTATTTGAGTATCATGTTTTTGGAGATGCCGGTGATATTTATGTTTATTGTATATAATGCGATTATGCAGGGACAGGGAAACACCTTCACCCCCATGATCTTAAATGTCGCCGGATCCCTCCTGAATATTGTACTGTCCCCGGTATTTATTTTTGGCCTCGGTCCAATTCCATACATGGGGATCCGGGGAGCAGCGATTGCTACTCTGATTTCAAGAGCAATCTTTGTCGGTTATGGCATCTATACACTGTTTATGCGTAAAGATGGAATTATTATACGTAAGAAGTACCTGAGTCCTGATTTGACAATGCTCCGGAAAATTATCAAAGTCGGATTACCCGCTTCAATCGGTCAATCCGCCGCTGCATTCGGATTTATCGTACTGAATATGTTTGTACTCAGTTATGGCGACTCGGCTCTCGCTGCCTTTGGAATCGGAAACCGTATTAATAGCGTTGTGATGATGCCTGCTATGGGAATCGGTAATGCGGTCGCTCCGATTGTCGGTCAAAATCTCGGTGCGGATCAGATCTTAAGAGCCCGTTCAACTTTTAAAATCAGCATTCTCATGTCCACAGTGTTTATGGCTATAGGTGGTTTCATCGCTTTTTTACTTGCAGAGGATATTATAAGAATCTTTGCTGCAGAAGACCCCGTGGTTATTGCTCTGGGAACAGATTATCTTCAACTGATCTCCTTATCCATCCCGTTAATGGGGATCTTTCAAATTCTAAATGGCCTTTTCCAAGGCTCCGGGCACACAATGTATGCAATGTTTATTAATATGTTTCGCCTTTGGGGTCTTCGAATTCCAATGATTTATCTTTTCGGTAGACTTACGGATCTTGGAGCCGATGCTATCTGGTATTCCATGGTATTGAGCAACTTCATTATATGCATCATCGGATTCGGAATTTATCTGTCCCGTAAATGGGAGAAAAAAGTGATTGAAGACGAACCAGAAATTCATGCCGAAAAGAAGAAAAATGTTTTTGCATCATAAAGAAAAGGGAAACCCAAAACAGGGTTTCCCTTATGAACTCTTCAGTTCTTATTAAATCTTCTCTCTAATCTATGGAGTAACTACCGGCATTTCTTCTCCTGTCCATCCACGCATACCACGATAAATCGAATATGCTTCAATTCCATTCAGTCGAAGATTAAGAATCGCCTGACCCGCAGTCTGTCCTGAGAAACAGGTAACGTATACAGGCTTATCATTTGGTATTTCATCCATTCGCTCTCCAATCTCTGCAAAAGGAATTAGGAAAGCATTTTCGATATGTCCTTCTTCAAATACTTCGTCATTTCGAATGTCAAGAACCGCAACATCCCCTTCAAGAGCTTCCAGAAGTTCATCGTCAGGTCGGACAATATAGTTCGTTCCTTGAGTAAAGTGTTTGTGGATCTCAACAATCAGAATTTCCTGCTCCTCGTTCCATTCGTTACTTGCCTCCGGCAAATCCGTTCCTTCAGTTTCAAGCAGATCATCATCGAGCTCAAGTGCAGCCCATCCGAAGTTCATTCCACCTTGTAATGAGATGGCATCAAATCCCATCAATTGCATTGCAGCTATTGCCTGTCCTGAAGTCTGTCCTGTAAAGCAATAGACTAAGATGGTTTTTTCTGCTGGTAATCGGTCCATTTGATCTGCCATTTGATTGTATGGGATATGCACAGCTCCCGGGAAGTGGCCTCCTGCATAATCATCTGCTCCCCGCATATCTACTACAAAGTAGTCATCAGGATTGTTTTCAATGTTCTCTAAAGCAACATCAAAAGGCATCATGTTCCACGTGCTGCTCTCCATTGTAATCGAGTCAAAGTACGCTCTCGTTACACGATTAATCAACTCATCCGGATCAATTGCCTCTTCCCCTTCATCGGCATCATCTTCATCATCGTCATCATCTTCAACCACTTCTTCATTATCTTCCTGGGGCTCATCTGCCGGCTCCTCACCATTGTCTCCCCCACATCCTGCAACAAGTGCTAATGATAATAACAGCACCATAAGAAGCATTAATAATTTGTTCCCTCTGAAATTCATGTACAACTCCTCCTTTAGATTTAATACTTACATTGTGATTTTTCGGACAACCTTTGTTAAAAAAAATATTAAAAAGGTTG
>LCWY01000076.1_pt1 | contig 13868 bp, 9 predicted proteins | sample 348741 | NCBI WGS metagenome assembly LCWY01 (sample SAMN03565343, study PRJNA281982) | anaerobic digester metagenome | biome: Anaerobic digester; feature: Alkaline_Metagenome_Assembly_A; material: Alkaline anaerobic digester sludge; isolation source: anaerobic digester run at haloalkaline... | reverse complement strand
TATTTTTTTACCAGGACTTTTGCCTCAACATCTTCCTTTGTATAGGCTAAACGGGTAATTCCTTCTTTGGAATCCTCCGATGCTCCTATTTTTCCCAGGGTCATCAAGTGGTTCCAAAGACGATCTTTATTGATCATTACAGATCCCTCCCCTAATCTCTGTTTGGACATTTTTTTGCCTATTACGGTCTACTTACGGAAATGTCTTTTATTCAAGTTCGACATGGTTTCACGGAATTCCTGCTCATTTATTATTTTTTTTTTATATTTTTTATTTTTTTAAGTAAATTCTCCAATTTTTTCCCTGGTCTGAAGCGATTTCGTTTTTCAATGGAACTTGTTTCGAAACATAAACACTTGAACAAAGAAAAAAAGAAGGGTTACCCCTTCTTCGTTAAAGTTTGTTTCAATCACATGGAATTTTCTGATGATCATCAATTAGATTCTTAACTCGTAGACCTTTTTAGGACGACCCTTCCCTTCACTTTCCTCACCAACAATAACTGAATATCCATGGTCCTCTAACAAACTTAGAATACGTCGTGCGCTACGGTCGGTCATCTGAAGATAATAGGCCACATCCTGAGCAGTAACTCTGCTTCCGTGTTTCTTCTTCATAGCAAAAATCCTATTGATATTCTTCCCGCTTAACCCTGTGACCTCTGCAATTCCCAGAATTTTTTCATCAAAGGATCCCAGAGAATACTCCAGCTGATTTTCCTTCCCGAAGTCCGGTGATATTATGATCCTGGTCAACAAGAAACACGCAGTCTCCTCCGCTTTCCTTTGCATAATCAAGCCCAATACGTGCATTATACTCGGCATCATAGGCTGTGTTGCCAAAGCCTACCCCGATGCTTGCCCGAAATTTCATCTCCCGTCGAATACTCTCCATTAACGGACTGTCTTTAAATCCCCGGGTGGAAACTTCCAAAGCTCCTCCCGTCGTAAAGATTAAATATTCATCACTCCCCATGGAAAAGATTGCGCCCTTCGTCTCCTCGGCATAATTCAAAAGAAGCTTTTGAAAGTCCAGTTTCAACTTTTGGACTCCGTATTCCGAAGGAATTTTTTTTATCTCTTTTTGAAATTTATCAATATTCACCACCACAACTGCTAACTGATTTTGCCGCAGTTTTCTTCCTTTTGCTTCGTAAATAGCCGCCTCAATGACCTGTCTTGCCAATGGCCTTGTAACTAATACCCGGTAGACAGTAATTCCCTCTCGCTGAAGTATTTCTCCCGTTTCTCGAAGACAGGTGAGTACTGTCTCTATTTTCCCTTGATTAAAGAGGGCTTTATGATAATCCGCCCACTCCTGATAGGTCAGGTTGCTCTCGTACTCCTTCACGTAGACATGGGAGTTAGAAATTTTTAAATCCTCATAAATTTCCATCACTTCTCTCTTGGACACATTGTCGAAGCTGACCTTTTCAAGATTTCGACCCTCCTGCTGCATTCTCCAAAGAGCTTGATAAATGCTGGTTCCCCGGTGGGGCATATAAAGAGTGGGGATCTTAATGTCTACATTCTCTATGGCAATATTATAGGGTACATGTCCCGAAAAGATCACCGCATCCATTAGATCAAGGTGCTTTTTCACCAACTCCACGGTCTCCTCTTTTTTCTCATAGGGAGCAACAATTACATCCGTTTCCTCATGATATTCCCGGGCTACCTGTTCCATAATTACAATGGAATCCTTTGCCCCGATAAGTCCGATTTTCAGCTTCAATTCCTTCACCTCTTTTATTCATCTTCTGGTTGTTTTCTGATACCCACTATCAATCTCGATAACTTCCCTTCACACTACTATCTACTATTCGATAACAACAATGAAAATTCCTGCAAAACAAAAAAACACCGTTACGTTTCCCCGGTGTTTCATGTTCATTGACTATTACCTTTTCTATCGTCTTTCCAGAATCTGTTCCCATGTTAACTGCAGTCTCGAAGTTTTTTCCGGCCGCATCACAAAACGGGAGTTCGATCCCTGATCTTTTTCAGACTCAGGATCCGGTTCAGTGTCAGGGTCATTCTCCGGTTTGGGTTTGGGTTCGGTTTTCGGCTCACTCTTCTGCGTTTTAGGAAGTAAGAGCTCCTGGCCAACATAAATCGTATTCGGATCTTCAATAGAGTTCATCACGGTGAGACGATTAACGCTTACACCATACTCTTCTGCAATACTTCGAAGAGATTCACCTTGCTTTACAACATGGACTCCGCCGATTTCTCCACCAAAAATCATCTCAGATACAGTCACGAACTCGTATCCTTCTTCTATAAGACTTTCGATGACCATGGGTAGAGCAGCAGGAGTGTTTATGGCCTGATGATTGACATGAAGCACAACAATTGCTCCCGGTACCATCTCTTTCATAATCCGATCATGAATAATCTTCGGAGATGGTGCTTCCCAGTCTCTGGGGTCGATTGTCCACTGAATGGTATAGGGATAGCCTGCTTCTCCCAGCAGATTCAAAACTTCCTGGTTAAATGCTCCGAAGGGTACACGAAAGAGGCGGCTCATGGGCTTCCCTGTTATTTCCTTTGCTGCCTTTTCCGCCAAACTAACTTCCTTAAAGAGCTCTTTCGGAGTGAGCTCTGTAAATCTGGCATGGGTATGGGAGTGGTTGGCAAGCTCATGACCCTCATCGGTCACACGCTTCATCACTTCGGGATGTTTGTAGATTGCTTCACCGTTCAGGAAGAAGGTTGCAGGAACACTATACTCTTGAAGAATATCCAGCACCTCTGCAGTAATTTTTCCATCATAACCGTCATCAAAGGTTAATGCCACTGTTCGTTCATCTCCGTTGCCTCTTCGAATGACCTCTGAGGCAGCAAAGATTTCCGCAGGGAGTAAAATCAGGATGAGAATCATTATGATCGTTACGGATCTTTTTCGTTTCATACTTCCACCTCTCCCATCAATCAGTTCACCCGAAATTTTCGAGTCTATGGAAGTATAGACGTCCAGCCCATGGGATTCGTTCCGAGGATCACAGATCATTCGTTCTCTTAATACTTAACTTATTCTCCTTCAATACCCCTTCGGATGATTTCTGTGCCACCGCCAGGCATCTTCAATAATCATTTGAAGATCCTCATACCGGGGCTCCCAGTCAAGGATTTTCTTCGCCTTTTCAGAGGAGGCCACCAATACTGCAGGGTCCCCCGCCCGTCTTTTTTCCACTTCTGCAGGAATCGGATGTTCAGTCACCTTTCTTGCTTTTTCGATGACCTCCATCACCGAGTATCCCCTTCCGTTACCAAGATTAAAAATGTTGGAAGAATTCCCTTTTCTCAGATAATCCAGGGCTTTCCCATGGGCCGATGCCAGGTCCATCACATGGATATAATCTCTGATGCAGGTTCCGTCCTTCGTATCATAATTATCACCGAAGATGAAGATCTTCTCCCTCTTCCCGGAAGGCACCTGAAGAATCAATGGAATAAGGTGGGTTTCAGGATCATGGGCCTCACCGATCAGTCCGGTATAGTGGGCCCCTGCGGCATTGAAGTAACGGAGGGACACATAACGAATACCGTATGCCTGGTCGAACCACTTCATCATTTTTTCCATGGCAAGCTTTGTCTCGCCATAGGGATTAGTGGGATCTGTTCCACAGTTTTCCGTTATAGGGGTTTCCTCGGGTTCTCCATAGACCGCCGCTGTTGAGGAGAATACAATTTTACATGTGCCGTTCTCCTTCATCGCTTTTAAAAGATTCATTGTCCCGCAAAGATTGTTATGATAATACTCAAAGGGATGCTCCATACTCTCCCCCACAAGAGAATTTGCGGCAAAATGAATGACGGAACTGATAGAATGCTCTTTAAATACCCTGTCCAGCACCTCTTGATTTCTCAAATCGATGGGGTAGAGCTTCACTCCGTCCAGTGCTTCCCTGTGGCCGTTTTTAAGGTTGTCCACCACCACAATCTCTTCATCCCGCTCCTGTAAGTATTTCACTGTGTGACTACCGATATATCCTGCGCCTCCCGTAACTAAAATTGCCATACTTCCCCTCCTTTAATCCGCTTCCATATAATAGGTTCTTGAAGAAAAATCCTGGAACAGCCGCACATGTTCGTTAAACCCGGTACCGATAAAAGCCTGCTTCAAAGAAACGCCTCGATGACAGATGACACTGCCTCGAATCCGGCAGTCCTCTTTTTCTCCCTCCAGCCTATAGAATTTGGCAATAAGATCCTGGGTCAGGGATCCATCCCTGATATGCACCGGTGATGCAGTGTTGATCAGGCTGCCGAAGGTCTTGACATTATGGGTTATAGGGATGTTGTAAAAATGATAGGTTTCATCGGGAATTAAACCCTTCCCCCGAAAGATGAGATCCGGACGGTTGGCCTTCATTAAGGTCTGAAAAATACTACCTACAGCCCGTTTTTTCTCCTTGTCAACCACCATCCAGCTTTTTACGTCGGGATGGGGTATTCGGTAAAAATCTCCGAACTGATAAACTCCCCGCCACTTTTTATATTCCCGGATTTCCTCTTTGATTTCTTTTAACCGCTCCTTCGATGCATCCTCCAGATTGCATTCATACCCCAAAAGACCATAACAGGCCACATGATAACGGGTTTTTTCCGGTACATTCCTCAGGGTTTGATGATTGGGACAGTCCGACACATGGGCTCCTATGACGGAGAGAGGATATCCATAGCTGTACCCCTCCTGAATGCTTAATCGACTGATGGCATCGGTATTATCGCTGGCCCAGATTTGAGGCATATAGGAGAGGATTCCCAGATCGAAGCGGTTTCCTCCCGAGGCACAGCCTTCGAAAAGGATGTGGGGGAATTCCGCCACCAGAGTCTCCAATATACGATAAAGACCAAGGATATAGCGATAAGAGAAACTTCCTTGATCCATTTCCCCCGAAGCAGAAAACCGAGCAGGAGAGAAATGATCGGAGAAGATCCGGTTCATATCCCATTTAACGTATCGAATATTTCCACTTGAGAAGACTTTCCTCATTGCATCGATGACATACTCCTGCACCTCTTGTCTGGAAAGGTCCAGAATCATCTGGTTTCGTCCTTCCGAATGATGCTTCTCCGGAATCCTCACCGCCCATTCCGGATGCTCCGATAGCATTCACTGTCTTCATTGACCATCTCCGGTTCCACCCAGATGCCGAAATCCATCCCCAGGGCATTGATTTTCTCCGAAAGACCCCTCAGTCCTCCCGGAAGCTTCTTCTTGTTCACATGCCAATCTCCCAGAGAGCTTTCATCATTCTTCCTTTCTCCGAACCATCCGTCATCCAGAACGAAAAGCTCGATTCCCACTGCCTTTGCCTTCTTTGCCAGACCTGAAAGTTTTTTCTCACTAATCTTGAAATAGCTGGCTTCCCAGCTGTTAAAGAGCACCGGACGCTGCTTCCACTGCCATTGGCCTCGAACAATATGCCTTCGCACAAAATCATGCATCTGATGACTGAGGCCAGTGAATCCTTCTTTTGAATAGGACATCACCGCCTCAGGACTTTGAAAGGCTTCACCGGGACCAAGATTCATGGAAAACCTCTCAGGATTCATTCCCGCTGCCACACGAAGCTTTCCGTAGGGACTGACCTCCGCCACGCTGTAATGATTTCCACTGTAAACAAGATTGAATCCATAACAGTCTCCATGTTCCTCTGTGGTTTCCCGACCACTGATCATAAAAAAGGGATTTGCTCTGTTGCTTGAAACTCCTGCGAGGGTGCTGTTAACCAGTTTTCCCGATTGGCAGGGCTGAACCGTTTTTTCCATCTCCCTTGCCCAGGCACCGTGAAATGTCACCATGCTGTAGTGATGATGAGGAAAATCGATTTGCGCACTCAGTAAGCGCTTGAGTATAACCGATGAGTCGCTGCAATTGATCAGCCGGCTGCTTCGTGTGATCACATCGACTGTTTCGTAGACATGATAAAAAAGCTCCAGTTTCAGATCGCTGTTTCGATCCTTCAAAGTCACCACGAGGGTCTCCACTTCATCCGTCGATCCGTAGGAGCTTGGCAGACTTTCATAATCGTTTTTTCCCTGATAAATCTCATGATGATCATAGAGGAAATCCAGGCTTTCACTGCCGTCCTCAAGGGTTACTCCAATAAAAGGTTCCCGGATGTCCCCTTTGCCTAAAGAGCTCATCTCCAGGCACAGATTTTCCAGATTCAGCCGGGAATCCTCTTTCGAATAGGAGATTGCATTTCCCGGAAGAAACTCGTTTTTCTGCATAAGGGCGTCGGGTCCATCGGTGTCAATGATCTCTCCATAATGGAAATGTTCAAGATGCCCCGATGGCCGGCGAAAAAACAGATAGCAGGTATTCTTCGTTTTCAGAGTGAATACTCCGTTATGGCAGGAAATCATCCGCTTCCCCTCCTTCTTCCCATTCTTCGATTTCAACAGTAAAACTCAAGGTTTTTACCACCCGATGGTCCAGTCGGATCGTGACTTTCCCATTTCCCGGTTTCCCTAAGGATTTGATATAGGTCCCTGTCATTCCTCCCCGTAAGGTAAGGATTTTCGGACCAATAACTTCAATTGGTCCTTCGGTTTCCACAATTAAAGGCTCACTCAGGTAGGAGAGCAGATTCCCATTTTCACAAAGTGCTTTAATCCTTAGTGTTGCTACATCATAGGTTCCTTCCTCCCGGAGAATGTGCCGGTCTGCATTCAGGGAAAGATCCACCTGCTTCATGGTCTTTTTCACGACACTTCTCATGAAATTTCCATTTTTCATAGCTTCAAAATGGTAAGTGGTGGCCTCCTGGCCCCAGTCGCCGATGAAACGGGTATAATATCTGCCGACTTCTTCCACAGACATTTTATGAAATACCATCATCTTCAGAGCTAAAAATTTCATTGACAGCGGAAGGTTCGCCGGTCCGTACTTTGTAACTGCCAGGAGGATTTCCTTCAGATCCCGGATTTTTCCCGGAGACAAATCCGTCTCCTCCTCCAGACGATTCCCCAGTACATCATCAATGACAATTGGAGCGTTGGGCAGATCGGGATAAGCGGTATTTTCTCTCGTAAAACTTTGAATAAACTGATCGTTTTTATAGAGACGTACCTCATCACCATTGGTGAATGCATAGAGATCTCCCCGAAAGCTTCCCGGATATTCTCCCACATCCATGTTGGAGCTGATGGCAAGAATCGGATCCTTCTCCTGCTGAGAGGCATAAACCTCCGCCGCCAGCTTTTTGTTTCGAAAGAAATCCATCACGCCATGATAGCAGATCCGGTCACCGCTTCCAAAATCCTTGTGGGTGTTATAGTCAAACATGGCCCATCCGAAGCCTCCGAGCACATCCTTCTCTTTGTAGATGTCATTCAAAACCCGGGCATGCCTGAGGGCATGATTCAAACGATGTGACTCATCATCGAAGGCTTTGGTGGGGTACATATGTCCGTTGTATTCAGTAATAAAGTAGGGTGCATTTTTCTCCGGGGTGACTTTCCCCTTTTTTTCAATCCCGGGATTTTTCCCGGAGTGGGAAAAATCGTTATAGGTATAGACATCCTCCAGCATTTCACTGTTTTTGATATAGCGCACCCCTCCCGTTGCTCGGGCAGGATCCAGCTCCCTGGCTATACGGTTGGTCTCACTGTAGAACTCATGATCGTCAGGAGATTCATTGATCCGCACTCCCCAGATAAAAATACTGGGATGGTTACGATACTGGACCACCATCTCTTTTACCTGCTCATAGGCAGCTTTTTTCCACTGTTCATCACCGATATGCTGCCATCCGGGTATTTCCGTAAATACCAGAAGTCCGATTTCATCACAGCGACGGATAAAATGCTTTGATTGAGGATAATGGGAGGTCCGTACAGCATTGACTCCCAGCTCATATTTCAGGATGTCCGCATCGAGGATCTGGGGAGATTTGGGCATTGCATAGCCTACATAGGGATAGGATTGATGACGGTTCAGCCCTCGAAGCTTCACTTTCTCACCGTTTAAATAAAAACCCTCTTTTTGAAAGCTGATTTCCCGAAAGCCGAATGTCGTCCCGTGAATCTCCTTACCCCCCTCAAGACGAACTTCGAAGGTATAGAGAGCAGGATCATCAATCTCCCATAGCTCCACATCCTTCAGGTTGAAGGTATGTGTGCTGATTTCCTCCCTGATGCTTCCCATTCCAATCTCCCGCCGTTTCTCTCTCCTCAGATCATAGAGGGAAAAAGTTGCTTTGATCGGCTCCGGGATTCCAGCTTCATGGGTTCCGGCTTTATGACTTCCAGCTTTCCCGATTTCTCCGTCATCAAACCCGCTGAGAGAAACCTGGGCAACCACAGTCTTTTCATCCTGAAGGACATTTTCTGTTCTCACAAACACATCCTTCACATGAATCTTCGGCAGAACCTCCAGATACGCTTCCCTGTATAGTCCTCCGTAGGTGAGAAAGTCGATCACATAACCGAAGGGTGGAAAATTAAGGGTCTCTCTGCTGTCCAGCTTCACTCCAAGGATATTCTCCTTTCCAAACACAATGTGGGGAGAAAGATCTATGGAAAAAGCCGTGTAGCCTCCCCTGTGGATCCCAAGAAGCTGACCGTTCAAATAGACCTCCGCCTTGTGAGCGGCACCTTCAAAGGTGAGATTCAATGCTTTCCCCTTCCATGAAAAATCGGGGCGAAGGACCTTGCGATATCCCATCACCTTTTGATAAATCGATTCGTCAAAACAATTAAATGGAGTTTCCACAGCTGTATGAGGAAGGCGGACCTCCTTCAGTGTCTCTTCGTCAAACTCCGGCTTTAATAAATTTTCATGAAATTTTTCGGTAAATCTCCAACCGTCGTTCATTGGTATTTTCATCGGGAATCCCTTTCCTTCCATCCAAGCATCGTCATAAACCGTTGAAATCCTTCCTGTCCATGGGGAGTCTTCTTGAAAACCCCTGCATGCTCAAGACCATGAATAAAGCGTTTTCCAATAGCATTCTCCACAGCTCTGAAAAGGAGAGTCCGGTCGGGGTATTCTTCCCTCAGTACTTCATCCAGCTCTATTTGAAGCTCTTGAATCATCTCCTGGTGCTTTTCAATTTCATCGATCTCCTCCAGTGAAAGATCTTCTCCCTCAAAGAGCCTGACGATCAATTCCATCTCCGACTTCAATCGCGGCGGCAGGATTGCAAGACCCATCACCTCGATCAGGCCGATATTTTCCTTTTTCACACCGTGAATTTCACTGTGGGGATGAAAGATTCCCTCGGGGTGTTCCTCTGATGTTCGGTTATTTCGAAGAACCACATCAAGCTCGTAGAGTCTGTCCTTTTTCCGAGCGATGGGTGTGACTGTATTGTGGGGAGTGGAGCCTGAATGTGAGAGAATGTCTCTTTCCTCATCCTCAAAGGTTTTCCAGGCTTCCAGGATTTCATTTCCACAGTTCACCAGGGTCTCCTGATTTTCGCTCCGAAGGCGAATCGCTGATAAGGGCCAGTTAATCCAATATGCCCGTACATGAGGATGGTCAAGATTCACAAATTCCCTGGTTTCCCAGGTTTTCTCCATCGGAAAAACGTATCGTCCACCCTGGTAATGATCATGGGAAAGAATGCTTCCTCCAACAATGGGTAAATCTGCGTTGGAGCCGATAAAGTAATGGGGAAAACGCTCCAGAAACTGCAGCATCCGTCGGAACGTCTTTTCAGTGATGATCATAGGCCGATGCTCTTCGGATAAAATCACACTGTGTTCCTTATAGTAAAGATAGGGGGAGTATTGAAAAAACCATCGTTCACCCTCTAAAGGAAGAGGAATCAGTCTTAGATTCTGTCTTGCAGGATGATTGATCCTCCCGGCATATCCCTCGTTTTCTCTGCAAATAACACATTTAGGATACCTTGAGGCAGGATAGTTTTTCTCCTTTTCAATCATCTTCGGATCCTTCTCGGGCTTGGAGAGATTAATGGTAATTTCAATTTCTCCATAGTCTGAGGGTGTTGTCCAGTGAAGATTTTTATCCGTTCTGTCCTTTCGAATGTAATTTGCATCGGTGGAAAACCGGTAATATTCATCCGTTGCTTTTACCGGGCTGAGCTCTTCATTTTCCTTAAAGGTGTTGATCACTTCCGAGGGCTTCGGCAATAATACCCCCATCAATTTTGCATCTAATAGATCCCTGTGTGTGGGGGTATCTTCTTCCATAAGCCCCTTTTCCCCTGCCCAGTCCAGAATCGAATTAAGGATTGACTGAAGGTTCTTCTCTTCATCAGGAATGGCTTCTCTTCTTAAATCCATGTCAATACTGTCAATCTTCAGGATCTCTATAATCCGGTTGATAACAAAAACGAAATCCTCCTCGGGATAAAACCGTTTATGTCTGCCGTATTCTGCTAACGCAAGTACACTTTTTTCGATCATCGCTTCTCCACCTCACTTTCGATACTCTTACATTTCGCACCGTCACTGCTGTTTACAAGATAGATCTCAGGAGTGAGTCCATAGATCTTTTCGTAGTTCTTTCTGATTCCTTCCTTGAAGTTCTCCACACCGGTTCTCGGTACAATGGCAACAATGCATCCTCCGAAACCTGCTCCGGTCATTCTGGCTCCCAGGGCACCGAGATTTACAGAGTCCTGCACCAGGGTATCCAGCTGAGGTATAGAGACCTGAAAATCCTCCTTGAGGGACTGGTGACTCTCCAGCATTAATTCCCCAAAGCCCTGAAAATCTACTGCCCTCAGTTTTTCAGCCCCTTCCGTCGTTCGATGATTTTCAGTGATAATATGCTTAATCCGACCATAGATGCCGGCATCATTGATGGTTTTTTCCACGAAAGGAAGATCCTCCGGTGTAAGGTCCCTGAGCTGGTGAATCCCCTGGTCCTTTAGTACTTTTTCTCCGGCTTTTGCCTCCTCGATGCAGCGGTTGTAACCGGAATCCGTTAAACTGCGGCGAACCATGGAATTGATAATCAGAATCCGGTACTCCTCCAGGGGCAGGGGAATCTGTTGAAAGGTTAAATCTCCGGTATTCAGTAAAAGTCCCCGGTTTTTCTCCCCCATTCCGATAATAAACTGATCCATAATTCCGCAGTTGACTCCCACATAGGAGTTTTCCGCCTCCCTGCAGCAGGAAAGAAGCTTTATCCTTTCAATATGAAATCCATATGCTTTATCGAGAAGAACCGCCGCAGCCAATTCAATGGATGCGGAGGAAGAGAGTCCCGCTCCTCTTGGAAGATTCCCGTAAAAAAGAATATCCATTCCCTTATCCATTTCATAGCCGTGATTCATGAGAATGCTGACAACTCCCTTGGGATAATTTGCCCACTCATGATTTTTTCGATACTCCCAGTCTCCATCAATTTCAACAATCCCCTGCTCCGGTTCATTAATGGAGAAAAAACGGAATATCCGATCCGGGCGTTTTCGTCCCAGGGCATAGGTTCCGATATCAAGGGCTACAGGAAATACGTATCCCCCCGTGTAATCCGTATGCTCGCCGATGAGATTCACCCTTCCCGGAGCAAAGCTCTGGTATTCGGGAGATTGTTCAAAGATCTCCTGAAATTCGATCAGTAGTTCCTTTCTCAAGAACCTCCACCTCCCTTTAGGGCTCCTTCCGCCTCCCAGCGAACCTTCAGATCCTTAGAGATTTCATCCAGCTTCTCCTCGGATAATCGATAGAACTTCGTGAAAATCAGGATGGAAATCAAAAGACCGATCATGGGAAGGACCACCATAATAAGACGTAGACCCAGCAAGGTGGATTCTGTTTGCACTGCCGCATCCACATTGAGACCGATCAGGTCCAGTCCCACTCCTGCAATTAGCACGGAAAAGGCGGAGGCAAGCTTCACCACAAAGGTCTGAAGGGAGAAGATGACACTCTCTGTTCGGTGCTGATTCTTCCATTCCCCGTAATCCACAGAATTTGCAAGAAATACAGTGGTGAGAACCGTTGCAATTCCAAAACCGATAAAAATAATAACCGCTGCAACACTTAAAAAAGCAATATTGGTAATGTTAAGGGTCCCTAATGTAAAGAGAATTCCGTAACCGAAAATGGTGGTGAAGATTCCTCCTATAAAGATGGATTTTGAACTGAATTTCTTCCTCAAGGCAGGAATAAAAAGCATAGAGATGATCTGGGCTGCTCCACCGATGGTTCCGAAAATTCCAAAGAGGGCTGCATTGCCGATATCAAACCGGAAAAAATAGATGGCCAGCTGATTGGTGAGATACAAAGAAGCATTAAAGACCACGATAGCGATCACTACAACCAGAGCCTGATCATTTCGAATAAGAGCGTAAAACATTTCCTTCACTGACACGTTTTTCTGCCCCGACTTCACCTTCTCCTTTACATTAAAGCTGGTAATGGTAATCCCGATAATGAAAACCACTGCAATAATGGCGGCAAAGCGGCTGAAGCCCAGCCGTTCATTTCCGTCTCCGAGAATGGGAACCAAAAGCATGGTGAGGGCCACAGGTATGGCAAACCCCAGACCTGCAGAGCTTCTTGCAATGACTGAAAGGTTTTCTCTGTCCTTTCCATGCTCCGTGATGGAGGGAATCATGGACCAATAGGGAATGTCCATAATTGTGTAGGTGATTCCCCATATAATGTAGGCAATGGATGCATAGATGAGCAGTTCATTCCCGGTTAAATGGGTGGGAATGGAAAACATAAAGTAGAGCACCACGGCGTTGATTAAGGTTCCGATCATCAGCCATGGGCGAAACTTCCCGAAACGGCTTTTCGTTTTGTCGATGATCACTCCCATAATGGGATCGTTGAAGGCGTCAAAAAGACGGGCTGCCATAAAAAGAACTCCGATAAAGGTGGCTGAGATTCCCAGCACCGCATTGTAATAATACATAAGAAATCCTGCAACAAGAGAATAGACAAGATCCTTACTGACTGCTCCGATTCCGTAGGAGGTTTTTTCCCGCAAAGTAAGCTTCATCATTGAACGCCACCATCCTTTTCAATTCCCCCCATGACAATCTCCATCATCGCTTCGAGGGCTTCAATATAGTCAAACTCTTCCTGATGGTCTCTTTCAAGAAACCGTTCCATGGATGCTTCAATCATGGTTTTTATTATAGGGATATGAAACTTTCTTAAAACCCCTTCATCCATTCCCTTTTGGAACAGCTCAATGGTGAGATCCCATTCCCGTTCGATGTGTTCTTCAATCCTTCGATAAAGCTTGGGGTAGCTTTCCTTAATGGTTGAAAACTTTCGAAAATCCATGGTCTGATACCTCTCGGGAATCACGATCACCATTTGGCGGATTTTCTCCACCGTTGTTAATTGAGGATCCGCCACGATCCGGAGTTCTTCAGCTTTTACTTCCCTGAATCCTTCCTTGATCATTTCTTCAATCAGTTCCCTCTTTCCGGAGAACACGGTATAGATGGTTTTCTTACTGATGTTTAAGGTCTTACTGATGTCCTCCAGGGTGAATTTGGCCCCTTTTTCATTGAATGCTGACAGAGCAGCATCCAAAATCCTCCCTCTTACATCAGTTTCTCCCTGACTTCGCTTCTTCTCCATGGGCAAGCTCCTTCTCTTTATCGTTTTTGAAATACAAGCAATAAAAACGGAAACCATGAAACTGTTTTTAGTTTCCTGGTTTCCATTATAATCGGAATTTTACAAAATCGCAAGAGAATTGTCAGAAGTTTTAAGCTTCCACTTCTTTATATGCTTTTTTCGCTCCCCGGGCTCCTTTAATTTCCCGTAGACGTTTAATTGTAAAGACCGTTAGAGAGAAAATCGCATAGGACATAAAAATAAGCATTGCCATTGCCACCCAGTTTTGCGCTTCATAAAAAGCAATTAATTGGGAAATAATCGCTGCAATCGTACTGGGATAGACAAATACCA
>LCWY01000073.1_pt1 | contig 14055 bp, 8 predicted proteins | sample 348741 | NCBI WGS metagenome assembly LCWY01 (sample SAMN03565343, study PRJNA281982) | anaerobic digester metagenome | biome: Anaerobic digester; feature: Alkaline_Metagenome_Assembly_A; material: Alkaline anaerobic digester sludge; isolation source: anaerobic digester run at haloalkaline... | reverse complement strand
CGTGCGAAAGGCGATGTAGATCCCATGGAGCCCGATCGTACACAGTATGTTTGGCCCATCCCACAGTCAGAGCTCAACACCAATAACCTGGTACAACCTAACCACTAACCGTAGTTTTTTATCAGGTTTATTCGCAGAGCGGGTGATCCGGTATTGACCGGATCACCCGCTTTTGTTGCCTGTTCATATGTTTATATTTTTTCAACTGATTGATTATTTGATGTTTGATTTTTCAACAGGTCTGCTATTGGCTCTTGGCTTTTAGCTTTTGGCTTTCTTGCCAATAACCAATAGCTAATAGCCAAAAGCCTACTTGGTCTGAATGCCCCCGTGATTATAATCATCCTCCTGTGTGTGCAAAAATCCTGATATGGGCGTTTCATGACCTTATAAATAGCAGACATAATAAATTAACATTTTTTAAAAAAAATTAAAAAAAAATTAATACATTTGTTAGAATAGGAGGCCAGTAATGAACTTGATACTTTTTATACCCTCATATTTCTTGTATTTACTAACCAAAACCCAATCATCATGAAAAGATTTTTAGCTTTTGCAGGGATGCTGCTATTCCTTGGCGGATCTTTGCTGGGCCAGCAAGTAAGCGTTACCGGAACGGTTACCGACCAGGAAACCGGTGAAAGCCTGCCCGGTGTTACCATCACTGTGGAGGGCACCACGCAGGGTACGGTTACCGATATTGACGGTAACTATGAACTGCGGGTCGCCGAAGATGCTACGCTGGTTTTTTCCTACATCGGGATGGAAACACGTAATATTCCGGTGGAAGGCCGCAGCATTATCAATGTTGCACTTCGCACAGATGTTGCAGTGCTCGGTGAAGTAGTGGTAGTAGGGTATGGGTCCCAGCTCAAATATGAGCTCACAGGTTCCATATCTTCCATTGACTCGCGGGATTTGATGGAGGCAACCATGCCAAGTTTCGAAACTGCATTGCAGGGCCGGACCTCCGGTGTGCATATCTCCGGCGGCAGCGGAAAAGTTGGCCAGGCTGTGCGGACACGTATCAGGGGCTCCTCTTCGATCTCAGCAAGCAACGAACCCTTGTATGTAATTGATGGTGTACCCGTTGTTACGCAAAACCTCGGAACCGCATCAAATGAGCCTACCAACCCGCTTGCAGACCTTAATCCGGCCGACATCGAATCGGTAGAGGTGCTGAAAGATGCTTCTGCGGCAGCTATCTATGGATCACGGGCATCTAACGGTGTGATTATCATCACCACAAAACGCGGACGGGAAGGCGCTACACAATTCAGCTTTTCTTCCCAGGTGGGTTTCAGCGAACCTTCTAACACAGTGGGCTTTCTGAACAGGGAACAATACATTACATTGATACAGCGAGCCTATGATAATGTTGCCGATGAGGATGGCAATATGGGCAATTTTTCCAGCTGGGAGGAAGTTCTGGACGCCAGACTGATAAACTGGCGTGACCCCGACAACCCGGAAGACGTATGGAGTGGCCCCGATGTAAACTGGGAAGAAGAGGCCCTGCGCAGAGGCGGATTGCAGCAAATAGACTTTTCCGCATCCGGCGGTACTGAAAATACCCGTTTTTATGCCGCACTGAGCGCCATGGACCAGCAATCTGTCGTTATTGGCAATGACTTCGACCGTATCAACGCCAGGCTGAACCTGGATCAGGACGCTACCGACCGCCTGGCATTCGGTTTGAACATGAACCTTATCCGCACACGCAACTTCAGGGTAGCTCACGACAGAGCCTTTGCAACCCCACTGCAGATGGTTGCCCTGCCACCCATGAACCCGACCCATGATCCGGAAACGGGAGAGCTGAACCGGAGAACACTTTACGAAAACGGGTTGCTCGTAAGGGAATACAACCACTTTGACACTGAAATTTTCCGGAGCTTCGGAAATATTTTTGCGCAATATGACATCGCACCCGGACTCACATTCCGCTCCGAAGCAGGTGTGGATATTCTCAACCAGAGAGAGATGGAGTACAGGGGAAGACTCACCAATGACGGAGGGCCCGATGGCTTTGCATTTGACAGAACAGTTACTTCAAAGCTAATCAACTTCGAAAACTATTTCTCTTACAGGCAGGTCTTTGCTGACCTGTTTGACTTAAACCTTGTTGCCGGCGCCAGCCTGCAGGCAGCAGAGTTCGATTTTGCGTCCATGACGGCAAGGGGGTTCCCCAACGACATGTTCCAGCGCATTGCCAGTGCATCCGAAATAACCGGAGCCAGCTCCAGCGGAACAGGCTATCGATACAATTCCTTCTTCGGTCGTGCCAACATGAAATGGGATGACAGATACCTGCTGACAGTCAGCGGCCGTGTCGACGGCTCATCCCGTTTCGGCCGCGATAACCGCTACGGATTCTTCCCTGCAGTATCTGCCGGATATATTATTACCAATGAGGAGTTTCTGATGAACAACTATACCATCAGCTTTCTTAAACCCAGGATCAGCTGGGGTATGACAGGAAACTCAGAAATTGCCAACTACGCTCCCCGCGGTTTGTATGCAGGAAGCAACTATGCCGGTCTGCCCGGGATGATCTCAACAAGCATCCCAAGCCCGGACCTGCAATGGGAGAGTACCACCCAGGTAAATGCCGGCCTGGACTTTGGCTTCCTGGATAACCGCATCTCCGGTGAGATTGACTATTATGTAAAGAGCACTTCTGACCTGCTTCTAAACGTGCAAATCCCGTCGACAACAGGATTTACAACCGTATACAGGAATGTGGGCGACATGGAAAACAGGGGCTGGGAGTTTGTAATAAACACCGTTAATGTAGACAGGGATTTCAGCTGGAATACCAACTTCAACATTTCATTCAACCGGAATGAGGTCACCAACCTGGATGGCCAGATTATTTCATCCGGCATCTGGCGTGTGATGGAGGGTGAACCAATGGGTGTATTTTACACCAAGGAATATGCCGGTGTTAATCCGGATAACGGCGATGCCCTTTTCTATCTTAATGAAGAAGGCGACGAAACGACAACCAGTCTTGCCGAAGCAGCCAACCGTATCGTAGGAGACCCCAATCCCGATTTCTGGGGAGGCTTTACCAATACCTTCCGTTACGCAGGGTTTGACCTGAGCGTCATGTTTCAGTTTGTTTACGGGCATGATATTTACAACCACGGCCGTCAGTGGCAGGCCGACGGTTTTTCCTGGTATGACAACCAAACCGTTGACTTTTATGAGGACCACTGGCAGAATCCCGGTGATGAAACCTTCTATCCCCAGCCCCGGCTGCAGCAAGGAAACGGCTACGGCATTTCAAGCATGCTGATCTTTGATGGATCTTACATCAGGCTTAAAGAAGTTTCCCTGGGGTATACCCTCCCAAGGCAAATTGTAGAAAGGGCAGGATTAAACTCTGCGCGGATATTTGTACGGGGATTCAACCTGCTTACCTTCACGGATTATCCCGGCTGGGACCCTGAAACCAGTGCACCCAACACGGCCGATATCGGGACCCAGTCAAGCAATATCCAGCAGGGATGGGACTTCTATACAGCACCTCAGCCCAGGCAGATCACAGTTGGTGTAAACCTGGACTTTTAAGATGCAGCTGCTTGTAATTTAATCATTTAAAACAGTATCGAAATGAAAACAAAATATTTCTCCATATTCTTAGTTTTTTTCTTCGTTGCCGGGATGTTTAGCTCCTGCGACGACTTTCTTGACGTGGAGCCCACTACAGCCGTCAGTGACGATGCGATCTATGCTGACCACGACGGCGTGGTAAATGCGCTGAACGGCGCCTGGTCACTGGTTGGCAGCAGTACCTCTTTGCGGGAACAAGTATATTTCACAGCGACCTGGTGGCAAATGCCGGTGAAGTGGAATGGATTGGCACCTTTATCGAATACCGCCAGTATAACTGGAAGGCGATGGACCCCAACGACGGCAATGTGGCCGGCAAGTGGAATGTCAGCTATAAAGCCATCGACCTGGTGAATAACGTGCTGAACAGTCTCGATGTAGTTAACGAAGGCCACCTCGACAGGATCGAGGGTGAGGCACGTTTTATCAGGGGTATACTCTATTTTGAACTGGTAAGGTTCTACGGACTTCCGTACAGCCTGAATCCTGATAACCCCGGGGTGCCGCTGATCCTGACCCCAACGGCAGGGATCACCGAGGATGACTACCCGTCACGGGCTACAGTAGGTGAGGTATATGACCAGGTTATTATTGACCTGGAGACAGCAAAGGACAAGCTTGAAGGTGTCGGTACAGCTGCCGGCGCCAACGACGGCAGGGCCACCAGCACTACCTCAGCAGCCTTCCTGTCGAGAGTTCATCTTGCAAAAGAAAACTGGCAGGAAGCAGCAGAGTACGCCAACACCGTGATTGAGAACCTGGGCGGCCACGATGCATTGCATGCCACTCCGCGTGCAGCATTTAACAACGACGGATATACCAGCGAAGATGTCTTTATGATCATCCAGAATGCTACCAGTCATGCCGGACAGGCCAACTCAGGAATCGCTACCTTCTTTGCGAGCCTCGATGGCATGGGTCGCGGCGATGTATATCTCAGCGAAACCTATTTTGACATGTTTGACCCGGACGACCTCAGGGTCCAGATTACCGAAGATGAGGAGATCACAAACATTTCGGATGTGCCAACCATGGTATATGTTGGTGTTGGCACCGACCGCGGTAACGACATGACCAGCAAATGGGGAAAATATGATGCCAACATTTCGGTGATCCGCCTTGCCGAAATGATCCTTACACGCGCCGAAGCCAACTATCGCAACGGCAGTGCTGTCGGAGCCGATCCGCTCGACGATGTCAATGCGATACGTGCCAGGGCCAACGCCGGCGAGCAATGGACATCGCTTGACCTGGACATGATCCGTGAAGAGCGCTTCAGGGAACTTTCTTTTGAAGGCCATGCACTGCACGACATGCGCCGTTTCCAGGGCAGCACAATTGCTCCGACGGGCTCTCCTCATGCAGGAGAAACCATACACTGGGATGACCACAGACTTGTGCTTCCCATACCGCAGCGCGAAATCGATGTCAACCATAACCTTGAACAAAACGAAGGCTATTGATTCTGTCTTTCTGTAAGATTAAAGCCCTGACCAGCACAGCCTGGTCAGGGCTTTTTTACATCAGGGGCACATCATTGAAAATTCAGGGGCATGTATTTTAATCCGGTAATAGGGTTGGGACATCTCCCGTTGTTTCCTTTTGCCGGCATACAAACTATTTTATGTACTTTTATAATGCAAAGTTTAATTGAGCTTTTTAAAACAGTCATCGGTAAATACAACACCCGGGCTTCTTGCCGAAATATAAACACATGGATCAGAGTCTGATATGAATACCGGAAAAGACCCCTGCATTGAAAATATCAAAATCGTTATCCTTTCGGATGACTTCGGACTAAGTGGCAGCCTGCAAAAGATCCTCCTGCAGGCAGGTTTTGCTGCTGTTGGTTTTCATGAGCCGGATGACGCCATCGAATGGGAAAAAGAACACGGAGAATCTTTCAGGCACATTTATCTTGTTGGCCACCAAGCAGGCAGAATGAACTGGATAGATATCCTGAACCGTTTTCACAATAAGGATTTGATCATTGATTGCATCCTTATTCTGCCCGCAGAAGACATTGCAACTGCCAATAAGCTCCGGGTTGAGGGAGTATATGAGATAATACCCCGCAAAGACGAGTTCATGCCCATGCTGCCATTATTGATCAAGCAATTGGCTTGCAGACTGGAGATAGAAGATCGGTCCAGCCAGGCTAAATCCGGGTTCCTGGCCAACATAAGCCACGAGGTCCGAAACCCGCTGGGTGCCATTATCGGCATGGTTAAAAGCCTGGAAAAGACTGACCTGGATGAAGAACAGCGTAATTACGTGCGTTCTGTGGATATTTCGGCAAGCAATCTTTTGGCCATTATCAATGAAATGCTGGATTACTCGGTTTTGGAAGCCAACAAGGTGGAAACAACCTATCATAAGTTTCATTTGATGGATATGCTCAGGGAGTTATTGGCAATGCATGAAGGCCTGGCACGTGAGAAAAATAACAAGATCAGGCTGCAAACAGGGCTGGATTTACCGGAATATGTGGTTGGCGACAAACAAAAAGTTCAGCAAATACTTAGCAACCTGTTAAGCAATGCCATTAAGTTTACTGTGGAGGGGAGGTGGTGATTGCTGTAAAACGCAGAAAAAGTGACAGACAGGAAGATCAGCTGTTGTTTTCTGTAAAGACACTGGTATTGGGATCCCTTCAGAAGACATTCCCTTTCTGTTCAGCCCTTTTCAGCAGCTTGATGGTTCTGCAAAAAAAGAATACCAGGGCATAGGGCTGGGCCTTTCCATTGCCAAACGTCTTGTTGAGCTTTTAGGTGGCAATCTGAGCTTTCACAGCGAACTGGGCAGAGGCACCCTTGCCCGTTTTACTATGCCCTTTTTGCAGGAGGGCCCGGGTGGTATTGCAGAGTCAGAACAGCCGGAATATGCAGGCCCTGAAAAAGCCTTGAACGTATTGCTGGCGGAAGACGATGCCATAAACCAAATGTATCTGGCCGGTTTTTTGCGCAGGCAGGGGTGGGATGTGGATACGGCATATAACGGACTGGCTGTGCTTGAGCTTTATCAGAAAGGGAAGTACGACATCATATTGATGGATGGCCAGATGCCACGCATGGATGGCTTTGAGACGGCAAGGAAAATCCGGGCGCTGGAAGAAAACCATTCTGAAAAAACCCCTATTCTGGCCATCTCCGGATATGCCATACCCGGCGATAAAGAAAAGGTTCATAGAGGCTGGGATGGATGAGTACCTTTCAAAGCCCATTGAGGAAGATGAGCTGTTAAAGACTATAGACAGGTTAATTAAAGCAAAAGGGAGGAATGGCCGGCACAAGTGATAAAAATGCCCGGTCCGGCAATCCCTCCCTCAAAAAGTACATGCCTTTATTGATCCAGGATGGCTTGAATTCCGGGTAATTGCTTGCCTTCCATATATTCGAGCAATGCACCTCCGCCGGTACTCACGTAACTGACTTTATCCTCCAGTCCGAACTGATTGATGGCGGCAACAGAGTCGCCACCTCCAACAAGAGAAAAAGCGCCTTTTTCGGTGGCATTAACGATTGCTTCGGCTATTTTTTTAGTACCATCCGCGAAATTTTCCATCTCAAAGACACCCATAGGGCCATTCCAGAGGATGGTTTTTGCATTTTCTATTACGGCAGAAAACTTTTGGATGCTGTTCTTTCCAATGTCAAGACCCAGCCAGTTTTCCGGAATTGCATCCGCTGCAGTCTCTTTCTTATTGGCGTCGTTAGTAAATGCATCGGCTGCAATGGCATCGGCGGGAATATGAAGCCTGACACCTTTTTCACGGGCAATGGAAATTATTTTCCGGGCGGTGTCAAGGTAATCGTCTTCACACATGCTGTTTCCTATCTTACCTCCCTGTGCCTTGATAAAGGTAAACATCATCCCGCCGCCAATGATCAATTCATCAGCCTTTTCAAGCAGGTTTTCAATGATATCTATTTTGGTACTTACCTTGGCACCACCTATGATCGCTACATAAGGCTTTTGGGTGTCATGCAGGACCTTGTCGATGCTTTTAAGCTCATTGGCCATAATGTATCCGAAAACCTTTTCATCAAAGAACTTTGCAACAATGGTTGTTGATGCGTGTGCCCGGTGGGCCGTGCCAAAAGCATCATTCACGTAAACATCAGCCAGCTCCGATAGTTTTTTTGCAAAATCTTCGTCTCCCTTGGTTTCTTCCTTATGAAACCTCAGGTTTTCGAGCAGCAGCACTTCGCCTCCTTTCAGGCTTTCTGCCATTTCCCTGGCTTCTTTCCCTATGCAGTCGGGGGCAAACTTTACCTCTCTTTCGAGCAGCTTTCCCAGGTGCTCTGTCAGGTGGCGGAGTGAGAATTTGTCTTCCGGGCCTTCTTTCGGGCGGCCCAGGTGCGACATGAGCACCACGGATCCGTTGTCGTCAAGAATCTTTTTTATGGTAGGCACCGCAGCACGCATACGCGAATCGTCGGTAATCTGCTGCTCACTGTTCAGCGGAACGTTGAAATCCACCCGGATGAGGGCCCTTTTTCCTTCGAAGTTAATGTTTTCTATGGTTTTCATGTGTGTATGTTTTTTCAACTAATTGTTAGTGAAGTGTTTATTTTCTTGCCAATAGCCAACAGCCTTCTTACTCTCAGCGCCGGGTTAAACGGAAAATGACTATCTTCGCATCTCTTTGTGCTTAGAGCAAAATTACAATTTTTATTGCAAACATATCATAGGTCAACCTTGCTTACGTTGTTAGTATACTAGTGTCGTGTCAATGCTACTGTGTCGGTTAAGTCGCAGAGATTTTTTCTCAGATCACAAAAAGAAAATCTGCGCATAGCCTTAGCTACGTAAAGATTTTATTTTGAAGAGATGAGGAAAAAGATCAAGACTTGGGCCGGCTAAAGTAGCGTTGACATGACACTAATTTGGTATTAACCTGATAATATAATTATATGAGGCCTTACCCTGATTTAATAAGCAGTAAGCTTCCAAACACCGGGACTTCCATATTTGCTGTAATGTCGCAGCTTGCTGTTGAACATGGCGCTGTGAATCTTTCACAGGGATTTCCGGATTTTGAAGTATCTCCGATTCTGATTGAACTGGTAGCGCAAAACATGCGTGACGGGCACAACCAGTATGCGCCTATGCCCGGGTTGCCCCGGTTGCGTGAAGCCATTGCAGCAAAGACAGAACGCCTTTATGGGGCGCAATACGATCCTGACACGGAAATTACCGTAACGGCAGGCGCCACACAGGCACTGTTTGCTGCGATATCCGCTTTTGTCAGGGAGGATGACGAAGTGATCGTTTTTGAGCCCGCCTACGACAGTTATATACCTGCCATTAAATTGAACGGGGGGGTTACGATATCATCTAAACTAAAACCGCCGCATTACAGGATAGACTGGGACGAAGTGCGGCGTTTGGTTTCAAGCCGCACAAAAATGATCATCATCAATTCGCCGCACAACCCCACCGGAAGCATCCTTGAGAAAGAAGATATGATGCAGCTCGAAAAGATCGTGCAAAATAACGGGATCATGGTGCTCAGTGATGAGGTTTACGAACACATCATCTTTGAAGGGAAAAAGCACGAAAGTGTGTGTCTCTATCCAGGGTTGGCCGAACGGAGCCTGGTAACATGCTCTTTTGGCAAGACGTTTCATGCCACCGGATGGAAGACTGGGTATTGTGTTGCCCCGGCAAACCTGATGAAAGAGTTCAGGAAAACTCACCAGTTTATGGTGTTCTGTAGCAATACCCCCGTTCAGCATGCACTCGCAGAATACTTGCAAACCCCTGATCATTATGAAGGCCTGGGCCCCTTTTATCAGGCAAAGAGAGACTATTTCCTGAATGCGCTGAAAGGATCACGGTTTACCTTTACACCGGCAGGAGGAACGTATTTTCAGCAGCTCAATTACAAAGCGATCAGCGACGAAGACGAGATGACTTTTGCCGAACGCCTGATCAAAGAACATAAGGTGGCAGGAGTGCCAACATCTTCGTTTTATAATAAACCCCAAAACAATCATATGCTCAGGTTTTGTTTTGCAAAGTCCGAAGAAACCCTCCAAAAAGCAGCCGATATATTATGCAAACTCTAAAGGTTCATCTCGTTCAATCTGTTCTGCATTGGGAAGATCCCAAAAAAAACCTGGCCATGTTTGATGAGAAACTGGCAGGAATAGACACTGCACCAGATCTTATCGTTCTTCCCGAAATGTTCACTACAGGATTTACGATGATCCCGCATAATCATGCCGAACCCATGGAGGGGAAAAGCATGCAGTGGATGCAAGAAAAGGCCGGGCAGCATAATTGTGTGGTTACCGGAAGCATGATTATCAGGGCAAATGGAAATTATTTCAACCGCCTGATATGGATGCAGCCGGATGGAAACTACCAGTTCTATGACAAAAAACACCTCTTTTCTTATGCCGGTGAGAATAAGTATTATACTCCGGGCTCAGGAAAGCTTGTTGTCGAGCTGAAGGGATGGAAAATAATGCCGGTTATTTGTTATGATCTGCGTTTTCCGGGTTGGTGCCGCAACAGTTATGATGAGGATAGGGGGTTTGCTTATGACTGCATGATCAATGTGGCAAACTGGCCGGGAAGCCGCAGCCATGCGTGGAGGGTGTTGCTGATGGCCAGGGCCATTGAAAACCAGGCATACGTGATCGGTTTGAACAGGGTAGGGGCAGACGGAAACAATATTGAATACTCAGGAGATTCGGCCGTGATAGATCCCAAAGGAGAAAACCTTTCCGGTATAATGCCTTACAGGGAGGCCTCGGAAACGGTCAACCTGCCGGCGTGTCAGCTGCAGAGTTTCAGAGAGGCGTTCAGGCCCTGGGCCGATTGGGATACAATTGAGGTTAAATCATATCCATCTCCAGGCGGAGGTTCTCAATAATAAACTGCTGCCTCTCAGGCGTATTCTTGCCCATGTAAAACCTCAATATTTCATTGAGGCTAAGGTCTTTCCTTAATATTACAGGATCGAGACGAATGTTTTTCCCTATAAAATGGCTGAACTCGTCGGGTGAGATCTCTCCAAGCCCCTTGAAACGCGTGATCTCAGGAGATCCTTTAAGCTCTTTTATGGCTTGCACTTTTTCCTTTTCAGAATAACAATATTTGGTGGTTTTTTTGTCGCGGACCCTGAAAAGAGGTGTTTGCAGTATGTACAGATGTCCGTTTTTTACGAGGTCAGGAAAAAACTGCAGAAAGAAGGTAAGCAGCAGCAGCCTGATATGCATGCCATCCACATCGGCATCGGTGGCTATCACCACGTTATTGTATCGCAGGTTTTCAAGGCTCTCTTCGATGTTCAGCGCAGCCTGAAGCAGGTTGAACTCTTCGTTCTCGTAAACGATCTTTTTGGTAAGCCCATAGCTGTTAAGGGGTTTGCCTTTAAGGCTGAATACAGCCTGCGTATTTACATCCCTGGCTTTTGTGATGGAGCCGCTGGCCGAATCACCCTCCGTAATAAACAGCGTGGTGTCAAGCCGTTGCGGCTTGTTGTCATTGTAATGAATGCGGCAGTCGCGCAACTTCTTATTATGAAGGCTGGCCTTTTTCACCCTTTCGCGGGCGAGCTTTTTAATGTTGGCCATATCTTTGCGATCCTTTTCCGACTGCAGGATCTTTTTCAATAATGCCTCGGCCACATCGGGATGCATGTGCAGATAGTTGTCGAGGCGCCGTTTTAATATGTCGCTGATGTAATTCCGTATGGAGGCACCGCCGGGTTCGATATGCTGAGAACCCAGCTTTGTTTTGGTCTGCGACTCAAAAACAGGCTCCTGCACTTTCACACTCAATGCCACCATCAAAGATGTTTTGATGTCGTTGGCATCAAAATCCTTTTTATAAAACTCGCGGATGGTGCGGTTGAGAGCTTCCCTGAAGGCAGCCTGGTGTGTTCCGCCCTGTGTTGTGTGCTGGCCGTTCACGAAAGAGTAATACTCTTCACTGTACTGACTCGTGCTATGAGTAAAGGCAAACTCCAGTTCATCCTCCTGGATGTGAATTATCGGATAGCAAACGGGTGTGTCAATGTACCGCGACAACAGGTCAAGCAAACCATTTTTTGAGTACAGGCGCCGCCCGTTAAAGACAATGGTTAAGCCGCGATTCAAAAACACATAGTTCCATAACAGTTGTTCAATATATTCTTCAATGAAGCGGAACTTTCCAAATATGGTATGATCAGGTGTGAAGGTAACTACCGTACCCGTTCTTTCCCTGCTTTCTGCAACCTCAAATTCCTTTAACAACTTGCCAAATTCAAATTCAGCTGCTTTCACCTTGCCTTCTCTGATCGACTCTATGCGGAAAGAATTGGATAGGGCGTTTACCGCTTTGGTGCCTACTCCGTTAAGCCCTACTGTTTTTTTGAAGACCTTGCTGTCGTATTTGGCACCTGTATTGATCCTGGAGACGCATTCGACCACTTTGCCCAGCGGAATGCCGCGGCCGTAATCGCGAACTCTCACCTGAGTCTCGTCAATGCTGACCTCAATGGTCTTGCCGAAGCCCATGATAAACTCGTCAATGGCATTGTCGATCACCTCTTTGATCAGCACGTAAATACCATCATCCTGGGATGCACCGTCGCCAAGCTTTCCGATATACATCCCGGGCCGCATGCGGATGTGCTCCTTCCAGTCAAGCGTGCGTATGCTGTCTTCTGAATATTTTTCTGCCATAAATAATGTATGCCTGTTTTTTCTGCTATGGCAAAGATACAAAATATGATACCAGGTAAGGAATATTCCCCGCGTGTTTGTGTGATATGTTTTTTATAAAACAGAAACGTTAATCTGTGTTAAAGAGTGCAAAAGTAAAGCATTTAGCTTCCCGGCGCGTTAAACCTTTGGCCTCTTTTGTTGTCCATCTATATGTGATCTTTACCTGATGTGCTTTCAATCATGCATTGCATCAGTTTATGACGGCGTATGTAAAGGCGCCAAACTTTGTAATTAAGTGAACGTATAACGATAATACCATAATTATGATGATCGGTAAAAACCTGTTTTATGGCATGTTTGCCCTCCTGGCGATGTCCGTATTTTCCTATGCTGAAAACCCTGAACAACGTGGACAACGCGGTTCCGGAGGGGGTTCAGCAGCCCAGGGAGAAGTAAAAGGGGTATTGATGGACGAAGATAGCCAGACACCTCTGATGTATGCGAGCGTAGTGTTGTTCACCGTTAGTGACAGCACTATGGTTTCGGGTTCGATATCAGAGGAAGACGGCAGTTTTCACATTGCCAACATCTCACCGGGAACCTATTACGTGGCAATTAATTATGTAGGTTACCCTGAACAGCTTGTGAATGACATCCGGATTTCGCCGCGCGAGTGGGAAGTTGACCTGGGTACCATTGCCATATCCCCGGATGCAGCGACCTTGTCTGAGGTAACCGTGGAAGCCACGCGGGAGCTTATGGAGGTGGGCCTGGATCGCCGGGTGTTTAATGTCGAACAGGAGTTGACCGCCCTGGGTGGCTCGGCACTGGATCTTATGCAGAACATTCCAAGTGTTGCGGTCGATTTTGATGGAAACGTGAGCCTCAGGGGCAGTGATAACGTCACCATCCTGATCGACGGCCGGCCTTCGGGCCTGCTTGGCCTGACCGGATCAGAGGCCCTCGAGCAACTGCCTTCCGAAATGGTCGAACGCGTGGAGGTGATCACCAACCCCTCTGTCAGGTACGACCCCGACGGCACGAGCGGCATCATTAACATTGTAATGAAGGAGCAGCGCGACCGCGGCTACAACGGCATGGTATCGCTTAATGCCAGCACAGGCCAGCGCTATTCCGGATCCGCAAACCTCAACTACCATGTAGGTTCTGTGAATTTTTTCGCGAATTACAGCGGCCGGATGTTTAACTCCGACGGATACGGTTCGAGCTTCAGGACCAACCTGGTGAACGACACTTACCTGGATCAGCAGTCGGACTTTGACTTCGACATGGATGCCCATAACTTTACCGTGGGCGTGGATTACCACATGAATGACCGTCACCGCCTGACCACCTCTTTTGGTTACAACACACGCGACATGGACCGCTTCAGTTTTACCGATTATGAAATGCTCGACAGCCAGCACGACCTGGAAGATGGCTTCTATCGTGAAACCTTCAACTACATGGATCACGGTGGCTACCAGCTGAACCTCAGTCACCAGATGAAATTTGATGAAGAGTTCAGGGAATGGACTACGGATTTTACCTTCTCAAGCAGGGGCGTGGACAGAACCCAGGAAAACGAACAGGTTTTTCTTGATCACCTGGCCGGCGACCGTCCGGATCTTTTCGAGAACACCTATACCGATGGAAGCATGCAAATGTTCCGTATCCAGACGGACTATACACATCCCCTTGGCAGTGAGTCCAAGCTTGAGATTGGCGCCCAGGCCTATTTTCGCGAAAGGGATCAGGATTTTGCTTTCTT
>LCWY01000071.1_pt1 | contig 14527 bp, 14 predicted proteins | sample 348741 | NCBI WGS metagenome assembly LCWY01 (sample SAMN03565343, study PRJNA281982) | anaerobic digester metagenome | biome: Anaerobic digester; feature: Alkaline_Metagenome_Assembly_A; material: Alkaline anaerobic digester sludge; isolation source: anaerobic digester run at haloalkaline... | reverse complement strand
ACATCGGGAAAAGCGCGAATCTTAAAAGCCGGGTAAGCATCTATTTTCAAGTAAAATCCCATGGTAAGGCAACATCAAAGATGGATATTTCGTTATAGGTTTTATACGATTGGAACGAGTGCAGAAAGAGAGGGAGGTATTAATGAAAATTGTAATAATCCACGGACAAAACCATCATGGGAGCACATATCATATCACTGAAATGTTGACTGACAACCTTACCACATCTGAGGATCAGGTATCAGAATTTTTTCTTCCAACAGACGGTCCGAAGCATTGTATCGGCTGTTATCGTTGCTTTGAAGAAGGGGAGGCATGTTGTCCCCATAAAGAAAGAGTACAAAAGATTGTCAAGGTGATGGATCTTTCCGATATCATAATCATTAACTCACCAACCTATTGCCTTAGCATGTCAGGACAGTTAAAAACCCTATTTGATCATCTTGCCTATCAATGGATGAGTCATAGACCGAAGAAAGAGATGTTCAGTAAAACAGGCATTGTCATATCCACAACTGCCGGGGCCGGTGCGAAAAAAGTCACAAAAGATCTTTCGCAACAATTATTCTGGCTTGGAGTTCCAAAGGTTTATCAGTTGCCTGTGAAGGTTGGAGCTTCATCCTGGGGAGGAGTCTCAAACGAGTTGAAAGAAAAGATAGAAGTAAAAATCTATGGTGTATCCCAAAGTATTAAAAGGAGAATCGGCAAAGTCAAACCTTCCTTAAAACATAAAATCACTTTTGAGTTGATGAGAATGATGCAAAGGAAAAACGACTGGAACTTTGTTGATCGAGGTTATTGGGAGGACAAGGGGTGGCTTGGGCATGAACGGCCATGGAAGTAAGGGACTTTGTTTTCAGAGAAAAACATGATAAATTGATATGAGAAGGAAAGAAGTTGAAGGAGAAAGGGTGAGGGAAATGATTCGACTATTACATTTGGCGGATCTTCATCTCGGTTGGGAACCAAGCTATCTGTCGGGAGAAAAGCAACGGGAGCGGCGACAGAGACGGGATAAAGTTCTCAAAAAAGCAGTGGATTTTGCACTTAATCCAATAAACAACATCCATGGAGTTCTTATCGTGGGGGACCTCTTTGAGAAATATCATCCCGAGAAGGTTCTGGTGGATGAGGTGATTCGACAATTGGAGAGGCTTACGTCAGCAGGAATCTTTTTATTAACTGTACCTGGAAATCATGACGAGATTACTTATAACGGGTCGGTCTATCGAGAAGACCTCCATCGTTGGCCGGGATTTCTTGTGACCAATCCCATGCCAGAAAAGGTCTTGTCCCAGAGAATCAATGGAACACAGGTCCATTTCTATTCCCTGGCCTATATCGGAGGTTTAACAAATACAAAAAAGATCGATGCATTTCCTAGAGAAGAAAAGGAAGGAATACATATTGCCTGTTTTCACGGTTCCCTCGATTGGATGGTGTGCCGGATCGAAGTCTGCCCTTGACATCGAGGGAACTGGAAACAGCCGGATACCACTATATCGCACTTGGACATTATCATATTGCCCTTGAAAAGCGGATCGGGCATGGGAAGGCAGTGTATCCCGGTGCAATAGAGTTTAAAAGCTTTAATGATCGGGGAGTGGGAGAGCTTACAGTAGTTGAAGTTGAAAATCAAAGAATGAAAATTGAGAAGCATTCCATCGATATTCAACCATTTCAAGAAAAGTCACTGGATCTTTCCTCCCTGGAAAATATGACGGAATTGCTGGAAGTGTGTAAAAAGGATGGGAATTCTGATCTTTTCATGAAATATTTTCTTGTGGGAGTTCCTCGCTTTCACGTTGATCATCAGGAGCTGGAAGAACGGTTGGAACCATATTTTTATTATGTGGAAGTCTTCAATGAGGCCCATTATTTTTCTGATGAATTTTTAGAACGAATTATCGAGGAACCCACAATCCGGGGGATGTTTGCGAAGCGTATGAAATTAAAAGAAGAGAGCGCAGATACCGATGAGGAAAAAGGGATTATTCAAAAAGCCCTGCTTGAGGGTCTTGCAGTCATCGAAGGGAGGAGGGGATCCAATGTCTAAGTCTCTTCGATTTAAAGAACTTCAATTGGAGGGTTTCGGACCCTATCAGGATAAAACCCGTTTTGTCTTCGAGGAAGGGGTGAACGCTTATGTAGCGGAGAATGAGACGGGAAAATCCACCATGGCCTTCGGAGTTTTGGCCGTACTCTTCGGTCTTCCCCATGGCACAAGCAGGATGGGTTTGATTTTTCCCGTTTTAAAAATCTCAAAGTTGACCGTCATAGTGGTGAACTGCTTCTAGAGGTGAACAGTGATATCTATGGGGTAAAGCGAAACTTTCAGAATCATGAGGTGATCTTCTGGAGGGTAAATAAAAGTGATGAAAAAGAAGTTCTTTTGGAAGGAAACCACAACCCCAGAGCAAAAAAACCATTTAAAGCCTATGAAGAAGCGATAGGGGAAATCTTTGGGATTGGAGATCAATCCCTCTTTGAACATACCTTTTTTGTTGGACAGCCTCTCCCTGAAGCTATGGAAATCAGTAGGGAAGTACAAAGTTTGATTATCGGAAAACGCGGGAGCTCTCTGAGTGGTCTGTTGGATCAGCTTGTGAAACGGCTGAAAACCATAACAAGATACACCGGACCCAATGATTTAGGAATTACAACGAGAAACATGGGGAAAGACGGAAATCTGGAGAAAGTCTCCCAATCCTATGATGAGATAAAAGAGTCTTTCGAAAAAGGAAAAGAGACTGCTGAGCAGCTAGTTGAAGTTCAAAAAGCTCTTTTTGAACTTCAACAGGATCTATCAGACAAGGGGCACCAATATGAAGAGAAGACAAGGACTTATGAAGCATTAAGTATTTGGGAGACATTAAAAAGAGAGTATGAGAGATTATCCATTGAGAGAAACCGATTAAAAAACCTCCTCAAAATAATCAATATAAAACAAAGCGACAGGGAGGCTCTTAAGAAGGAACTGAAAAAGGATTTCCCGGAATTTCAGGAAGTAAATGATGAAATTGAAAAGGATCTTCGGACGTTAATCAATGAGTCGGAAAAGAGAGATGAGCATCTGGAAAGTCTTCAGATTGCTAAAGAAAATCATGATGAAGTACTGAGGGAGAAAAAAGAAGTCGAAAAACTTCTCAACACATTTGAAGGATGGGGTCGACTGGGATCCGACCCTGTGGAAAAGTTAAAAACTTCAGAGAAGACGTTGCAAAAGATGATTGGAAACCGGGAGGAGGCGAAAGGGAAAGAGGAACGACTGGAAGGATTGGAAGAGCTTTTAGTCAATGAATATACACTTTTTGAGAAAGCGGATGAGGAAACTCTTGAACTACTTGAAAACTATCGTGAGGAACTGCTAACCAGAAAAAGTGAAATGGAGAAAGCCATCGGAAACCTGAAAAAGGAAGAAGCGCAAAGTGCATCCCTTGAAGAAGCCAAAGAGGAGCTGAAAAGACACTACGGTGAACTCATCGACTTTCCTGACGAGGGGTTGAAAGCCGTCAATGATAAAATCCCACTGATTCAGCGGGAGAAAGAGCTTCAGGAAAAAATCCTGCAGGAAAAAAGCGGAAACAGAATGGTAAAACGGTTTTTGCCTCTTTTAGTGTTCCTGATTGGAGGACTTGGGTGGTTGACCTTCGACGTTATAGGAGGAATTGCAGGTTTTATCATTGGCCTTATCCTGGGAATGATTGTGAAAAGACGGATGGAAGGATCAGAAAAACCATTAAAATCCTTGGAAAGGGAAATGGCGGAGCTGAAAGATAAGATTGATTCTATGGATCGTGTACTAGGCTCATACAGCAGTTGCGATACGGTCCAGCTGACACGGTTATCGGAGTCTTTAAAGCAAAAGAAGCGATGGGAAGAGAAAATCCGGGAGCGGTTAGAGCTTGTTGATGACTCAAGGATTAATGATCTTAGAGAAAAAGCCAGGGAAGAGCAAAGAAAGCTGAATGAGTTCGAAGATCGAACAGATCCCTATAAAAGAATCTTTGAGGCGCCTCATCAATCTTTAAGAACCTGGAAAAAGCATCGGGAAACCATGAAGAATCTCAGGGAGCAATTGAAAGAGTTTTATGAGAGGCACTTTGAGAAAAACAATGGAGATTTGTGGTCCCGTTCCTTTAAAGAAGCTGTGAAAGACCATGAATGGAAAGACATATATGAAATTCTCGCAATCATTGATCCAGGGAATCAATTTACAGATGGGATGAGTGTCGAGGAATTTTTCAAGGAAGCATCAACGCTTGACTTTTCCTGGTGGAAGGATCGAAGGGAGAAGGGACGGATCTATTATGATGCTATACAAAATGACAGATCCATGGATCAACAGTTAAACACCCTGAGTGAGAAGATTCTTCGTCAAAAAGAGAAGCTGGAAAGCCTTCGGGATCATATTAAACAACTGAGAGAAAAATGGGATACACCCTTAAATGCCAATGAGGAAGATCCGGGAAAAACTCTGTCCCGATTTCAAGAGAGTGTTGATAAACAAAGAGAGATCATACAGTTGAATAACGATATTCATAATCTTCTGGAGGGAGAAGGAAAAAAATCAGTTGCGGAATTGGAGCAGATTGTATCGTTGAAAGAGGATGAGGCGGGTATTGCTCTTGGAAAGTGGAAGGATCATCTTACAAAGCATCCTGAACTTCCTGATATTTCAGAGGAGCATGATCGAGTTGCGATGATGAATAATAGAAAGAAGCTGAGGGAAGAGATTGATGATTTGGACATAACTATAAAAGAACTGGAATCATTGAAGCTTAATCTCCGAAGCAGACAGGCATTCTTAGAGGGCTCTGAGCCCATAAATCTTGCAGCTGGGGAGTTGGAGCTGCAGGAGTTGGAAAATGAGAGGAAATCTTTGGAACTGCGTCGGGATGCTCTTGCTCTTGCCTACCGGGAGATGGAAGAGGCGATAAAGGATTATCGTCAAACCTATCAGGAGAATCTGGAGAAAGTGGCAACAGACTATTGCAGAAAAATCTCAGAAAAAAAGGAAAGAAGCATTGCTTTCGGGGACAACATGGAAGTTGTTGTAAAGGAGGACGGGAGAGAGGTATCCTTACAAAGCCTCAGCAAAGGAGCCCGGGATCAGCTGTTTTTATCCCTGCGCTTTGCGATTGCTGATCTTCTTAGTGAAGAGTTGAAACTGCCGTTTATTTTTGACGACCCCTTTGTGGGGACAGACAAAAAACGGCTTGAGCGAATCAGGGAGGCGGTAGAAAAACAAAGCAGAGATCGTCAGATCTTTATCCTCTCCCATCAGAATCAATATAGAGATTGGGGAAATGAAATTGAAGTTAAGTAAGAGACGAACTTCTAATGAACCTTGGAAGGAAAAAGAAGGAATCCGGATAGAATGCGTCGAATTTATTAATGGGAAGGGGTGTAGTTGAATGGAAGCAAAAGAGTTAAAGGGACGAGCGAATAAAGGCAGCAAATTTTGGATTCAAACGCTTGTAAACCTTGACGGAGGACGGTCATTGACAAAATCCATTCAAGAAGAGTCCAGGGAGATTGGAGCCATTAAATGGCTATCCCCATTGAAAAAAAAGCAGTATCAGGAGTACCAAATTACTGAGATTCTCAGTGAAGAGGAACTAGACTTACATCAATGGCCTGAAAAGGGACCGAAGTGGGATGGTGTTGGAATTGATGATCGTCGAAAGATTATTCTGATTGAAGCAAAAGGGCACCCCGGGGAAACGATTGCCCGCTGTGCGGCCCTTTCAGAAAACAGTCTGACATTGATTAAAGAATCCCTGCAAAATACCCACGACCGGTTAAATCCTAATCATCCTTATCAGCAGGGAGTTTGGATGGATGAGTATTATCAGCTGGCAAACCGATTAACCTTTTTACGATTATTGGAAGAGGCGAAGATTGATGCAAGGCTCATTTTACTGAATTTTGTTAACGATCCCACTCATAAGGCAACCAGCAGTATCCAGTGGCAAAAGCATTACAGCGATCTTTTCACAAAAATGACGGGCACATCAAAGCCACCGAAGAATGTTGTCATGGTTAATTATGACGTTGGTTAAAAACTCAAAAATGGGATGGACCAGGGAATACCTTGATGTCCATCCTTTGTTTCTTAAAAAAAAGCGAATGAAGCAGCTGAGGAATGAAGGAAAACAGTTTCAGATCCTTCATGGATGGACTCAGGAAAACATGATGAGCCGGGAGGGATCGATCAATGAAAGAGGGAAAGCTGATTGAATCAAAGGAACAACAGGGTAAACTATGGGCGGCATTAAATCATCCCGATGGGATCATTGGTGACTTGGATGCTGTCCTTTTCGGTATCCCCTATGATGGCGGTGTAAGCTTTCGTGGAGGTGCGGCAAAAGGGCCTCAATCAGTCAGAGAGATCACCTATACAATTTCAAGAACCACAGAACATCTTGAAAGTCTGGAAGGGTTTAAAGTAAGAGATCTGGGAGATTTCACAGGAAGTTCAAGAGATGAGATTTTTCAGGATGTAAGAGACCTTGTAAAAGTCTTAGTTAAGGAAAAGCAGTTCTTCACCATGATCGGAGGAGATCACTCTACAACCATCCCTGTTCTTCAGGGAATTGATGAAGCCCTTAATGATGAATTTGGGATCATCCACATTGATGCTCATCTTGATCTTTGCGAGGAAATGGAGGGGGATTCCTTATCCCATGGTTCAACTCATCGACGAGCACTGGATCTTGAGAGTATTTCAGGGTTGAAAAATATCTTTTTTATCGGCATACGTTCCATCGAGGATCAGGAATATGAATTTTTAAAAGGAAAAGAACCACAGATCGTAACTGCTTATCAATTAAATCAAATTGGTGTCGAGATGACTTTGGAAAAACTTCATAAGGCAATGAAAGCCTATCGGTGGGTTTACTTGACCATTGATATCGATGCTCTTGATCCGGGCTTTGCACCGGGAACAGGGACCCCTCAGTTTGGAGGTCTTAACAGTCGGCAACTGCTGGATCTCCTGATGGGTATCTTTTCACTCCCGGTCATCGGTTTCGATGTAGTTGAAATTGCACCGGATCTGGATCCTTCAAATACAGCCTCCTTTGCAGGACGAAAGATTGTAACGGAGTGTTGGGGACATCACTGGAGAAAAAAAAGGAGCGATAGACATGGGAGAGGTTCATGATCAATATCTAGGGAAACAGCTAACTGAAGAAACCTGGAGAGATTTTGAAGCGCTATTCGAAAAGCATAAGGGAGTTCGGGGAGGTTGCTGGTGCACTTTTCACCAAGTTTCCTCCACGGACTACAATCGAATGTCGAAGAATCAGCGAAAGGCTTTTCACGAAAAACGGGTACAGGAAGGGATTGCAACAGGCTTGATTCTTTATAACAACAATGATCCCGTCGGATGGTGCCAGTTTGGCAGGGGAGAGATTTTTGAGCAGATCAATCGCAACCGTGCATACAAAAAACTGGATTCAGTGAAGCAAGTAAAAGCAGACTGGCGTATCACGTGTATATTTGTCGATAAAGATCATCGTAAGAAAGGTCTTTCCCGCTGTATTTTATCAGAGGCACTGAAATTGATTGAAGACCTTGGAGGCGGAGTGGTGGAAGCCTTCCCCTTTGATCTTCCGAACTCCGAAAAGCCGAACTACAACGGCACGGTCAGTCTCTTTGAAAGAGAAGGGTTTCATAAAGTCGACCGTCTTGGAAAAAACATTCAGCTAATGAGGAAGAATTTGAAAATGGAGGGGATTCAGCAGTGAATTTCTTAAAATATATCAGACGCATGCTGATCCTTTCCCTGATCCTGACGATTGCAGCGAATCTTTTACTTCTCACAGTGCGTTTTTTCCCTTTTGAGGTTTTCGCAGATGGGTTTGGCAATTCGATTTTGGCGGAGCGGTTGTCATTATCCCCTGGTTTGCAATGATTGCCCTTTCTTTGCTTTTCACAGTTATACAGATGTTTTTTCGCCGTAAAGATTAAAACACAAAACCCTTTGTTTGAAGAAATTCTGCAAAGGGTTTTTTCCTGCCTTTTGTTATGTTTACCGGAATTACGGTATATATAGGTAAAACAGTTAAGATAATGTAAAGAACGGTGAATTTAATAAAAGGAGGAATTGAAATGGACATCGGCATGATCGGTTTAGGTAAAATGGGATATCCTTTATCCCTTAACATTCATGAAAAAGGGCATCGAGTTGTGGGATACAACCGTAGTCGGGATAAAACGGATGAACTGGCGAAAGAAGGGGGCGCGGTAGCATATTCATTAGAAGGTCTGATCAAAGAACTGAAAGCGCCCCGGATCATTTGGATGATGGTACCGGCTGGAGATACGGTTGATCAAGTATTGGAGGAGATTTTGCCACTGCTTGATGAAGGTGATTTAGTGATGGACGGAGGGAATTCCTACTATGAAGATACTCTTCGGAGAGGAGAGAAACTGAAAAATCAGGGGGTTTTCTATATGGATATCGGAACCAGTGGAGGAATCGAAGGAGCAAGGCATGGGGCCTGCATGATGGTCGGGGGGGAGAGGGAAAAATTTGAAGAAATTGAGTCTCTGCTAAAAGAACTATGCGTTCCCGACGGTCTTGCCCATGTAGGGCCCGTTGGAGCGGGACACTACGTCAAGATGATTCACAACGGCATTGAGTACGGGATGATGCAGGCGATTGGAGAAGGATTTGAGATTCTAGAGAAAAGTCCTTTTGAAATGGATTATGCAAAGGTTGCGAAGGTATGGAGACACGGTTCAGTGATCCGAAGCTGGTTGATGGATCTCACCCATAAAGCCTTTGTGGAGGATCCCAATCTGGACTCCATCAAGGGTGTCGTCCATGCTTCCGGGGAAGGGCTGTGGACGGTGGAAGAGGCTTTGCGCCGATCGGTTCCGGTTCCTGTAATTTCTGCATCCCTTTTTACCCGTTATCGATCACAGCAGGAGGATACCTTTTCAGGGAAGGTTGTGGCAGGGCTTAGAAATCAATTCGGAGGTCATGCCACCGTGAAAAAGGATGATCCTTCATGAAGGCCCTCTTCGTAATTTTCGGAGCAACGGGAGATTTGGCAAAGAGAAAGCTTTTCCCCGCTCTGTATCAATTGGAAAAAAAGAGGGAGCTGAATGAAAACTTTGCAATTGTTGCAGTTGCACGAAAAGATTACACACAGAAAGAATATATATTGGAACTCGAAAAAGCCATCGTCGAATTTGGAAATGTTGCTGAAAACAGGAGTGAAAAACAGGAGATATGGAAACGTTTCACCGAACGAATCACCTATCAGGTTTTGGATTTTAACGGGGAAGAAGGATATGAATCCTTATCGGAATCTTTGAAAAGGCTTGACAAAGATTGGGATACCCATGGGAATCGGTTGTTCTATTTAGCGGTGGGCCCGGACTATTTCGGCAAAATTGCAATAAAAATCAATAAGCATCATCTTTATGAAAAAGATCGTGGATGGAAAAGGCTGATGATCGAAAAACCCTTTGGCCGGGACCTTATCACAGCAAAGGAGCTGAATAAGGAACTAAGAAAGGTCTTTGAGGAAGAAGAGATTTTCCGTATTGATCATTATCTGGTAAAGGAAATGGTGGAGAACCTTCTGGTGCTTCGTGGAGGAAATCAACTTTTTGAGCCCACATGGAACAAAGAGCATATTAAGGAGGTGCAGATTATCTCCACAGAGAAAGAGGGAATTGGACGAAGGGCCGCATATTATGATAAGGCGGGAGCACTTAGAGATATGGTTCAGAACCACCTGCTTCAAATGCTTGCCTTGACAACTATGGATCTTCCAGATCGTTTAACGTCGGAAGGATTGCGCAGGGAAAAAGAAAAAATCCTGAACAGTCTTCAGCCGATTGAATCAAACCGTATGAAAAAGCAGATGGTACTTGGTCAATATGAAGGATATACCAACGAAGAAGATGTGGAGAAAAACTCCACCAGAGAGACCTATGTTGCAGTAACTGCGTACTTGAACCATCCCCGTTGGGAAGGAGTCCCTTTTTTCCTTATTACCGGCAAAGGGTTGGATAAAAAGGAAGCCAAAATCGTCTTGAAGTATCATCTCCCTGTGGGAGAATGCTGTCTTGATCATAAGGAACAGGATCTCCCGGAAAATCGTCTTACTGTGAATATTCAACCTTGGAAGGGGTGGTGGTGGAGTTCAACACGAAAAAGCCAGGGACAAAGGATACGATTCTTCCTGTGAAGATGGACTTTTGTCAAAACTGTATGGCGGGCATCAACACACCGGAAGCCTATGAAAAACTAATCCTTGATGCTCTTGACGGAGATCATGCGTCCTTTACCCACTGGGAGGAAGTGAAAGCCACATGGACCTATATGGATCCGCTGATTTCCTGGGCGGAGAAGAATGGAGATCAGGTAGTGATCTATTCTAAAGGGTCTGAAGGTCCCAAGAAGGAGGAGGTAAATAATGAAGATTCAGAAGATAATTGATATCTCTATGGAAATTTCCGAGGAGATGATTGTATATAAAAACAGAGAAGAAAACAAACCGAGAATTGAAGTGAGCCGATCTTTTGTAGAGAGTGATGTCTTTGAGACGACCCTGCACATGGTGATGCATACCGGAACCCATCTGGATCGACCCCTTCATGTGATCAGGGATGGAAAGACACTGGATTCTTTTCCCCTCAACAGAATGGTGAGACCTGCAGTTGTTCTGGATTTAACCCATGTGGAGGGCGGAATAATGAGAGAGCACCTCCTTGGTAAGGAGGTGGCCATTGCCGACAGTTATGTACTATTGAAGACCCGAAACTCCTTCAAAGAGTCCTTTGATTTTGATTTTGTCTATCTGGAAGCCTCAGGGGCAGAATATTTAAAGGAACAGAGAGTCATCGGTGTCGGAATTGATGCTCTGGGAATTGAACGGGATCAGCCCGACAAGGATACTCATAATATCCTTTTGAAGAATGACATTGTCATTATTGAAGGTCTTCGACTCAAGGAGGCGGAGGAGGGGGAATACACTCTGATTGCAGCACCTCTCAAGATTAAAGGAGCGGAAGCTTCACCGATCCGGGCACTCTTGATCAGATAATTAAAAAAGGAGAGATAGAGGAGAGAGCTCTTGACGAAAGAACATGTGTTCTGGTATACTAAAATAGAACAAATGTTCTTGTCGGGGAGAGATAAAGATGAAAGCAATTTTTCATATTGACGTAAACAGTGCCTACCTTTCCTGGGAGGCGATGGATCGGTTAAAAAGAGGAGAGAGACTGGATCTTCGGAAAGTCCCCTCGGTGGTGGCGGGAGACCCGAAAAAACGGAACGGAATCATTCTTGCCAAGAGTATTCCGGCGAAGAAGTATGGGATCAAAACCGGTGAAAGTTTGATGGAGGCCTTTCAAAAATACAACAAGCTGATTGTTCTTCCTCCCAATTACGGTCTTTATATGGGGTGCAGCCATGCCATGAACGAAATTTTCAAAGAATACACACCTTTGGTTCAACGCTACAGTGTGGATGAGAGCTTTATGGATTATAGTGATATGGAGCATCTTTTCGGAGAACCGTTAAAGGTGGCCCATGAAATTAAGGATCGCATCAGGGAGGAATTGGGATTTACAGTTTCCATTGGAGTTTCCACCAACAAGCTTTTGGCAAAAATGGGAAGCGACCTGAAAAAGCCTGATGCAGTGGTGACTCTTTATCCCGATGAAATCGAAAGAAAGATGTGGCCCCTGCCTGTGGAGGACCTTTTTATGGTAGGGAGACGGACTGGACCGAAGCTGCATAACATGAATATACACACCATCGGAGATTTGGCAAAAACCGATGTGGAGTTTTTAGAAAGGGTGTTGAAATCCCATGGGGTTATGATCTGGCGTTATGCCAACGGAATTGAAGATTCCAAGGTTCTGGGCGGACGCCGGGAGATCAAGGGAATCGGCAACTCCACCACAATTCCCTACGATGTTACTGAAAAGGAAGATGCCTATCTGGTGCTGTTAAGCCTTTGTGAAACTGTGGGAATGCGTCTTAGGGCGGGAGGTTATACCGCACGCCTCGTCAGCATCGGAATTAAAACCAGTCAGTTTTTTTACTATTCTCATCAACGAAAGGTGGATACACCCACAAATCATACAAACACCCTTTATGAGTATGCGAAGGAGCTTTTCGATGAAGCGTGGCAAAAGGAAGCTGTTCGCCACCTGGGGGTTCGGGTTTCAGAACTGGAGGATGCGGGAGTCACTCAGCTGACCCTGTTTGAGGATACGGAAAAGTATGAAAGGGGAAAACGGCTGGATGAGACCATCGATCGTCTGCGAATGAAGTACCACCATACCTGTGTATTTCGCGGATCCTTTGCAAACACAAAAATAAAGCCCCTTCAAGGGGGCGTGGGAGAAGAAGACTACCCGATGATGAGTAGTCTTTTATAAACTCTCTTAAAAATGAATCTGATCAGGCTCCGTGCCATGGAAGTAGGAGAGAAGCATTAATTCCAGCACCTTTTCCCGTGCCTTCCGGTGCTTATCCTCAATCAGAGAGAAAGAGTCATCAGCATCAAATGCCGATTGATATTCATCTGTGGCTAGAAGAACCTCGTCAAGAAGAGGAATAAACTCCTGAACCCTTTCCAATTGCTCTTCATCAAGAGAATGAATGTCATAGGAGCTTGAGCAAACCATTGGATGGAATGTGAAATTCCGTTAACAAAAGAGGAAAGAGATTTAATATTTTCATCATTTTGACGCCTAAGATGTATGGTTGCCAGAATCGTATGATGAATATTCAAATCTGTTATACCTTCAGAATAAACCAAAAGATCACCTGGATCCACAGAGGATCCATTTTGAAGAAATTCTCCGGATTTCCCGCGGAAAAAGTGGACATCACGCATGAAATGATCGTATGTACTGGAAAGACCAATTGCGCTGATATGGTAGTGTTGTTGGAGCGTCGTACGGTAATTGATGTTCAAATAGAGAGAGACCGTGATCAGGAATGCCATGATAATTAAAACCTCTCTATTATGATTGTGGAGCCACCGAAGAAAAAATGGTGAAGTCTCTTTATGATCATCGGGAGACCTATAGTCTATGTAGCCATGGGGACTATTCCTTAATAGATCGTCTGTACTGACTTGGAAAAGATCACAGAGGAGAAGAATCTTTTGGATTTCCGGTGTGGAAGTTCCCGATTCCCACTTGGACACCGACTGTCTGGAAACATTCAGTTTTTCCGCCAGTTCCTCCTGAGAATAGCCCTGCTTTTTCCGAAGTTTCCGAAGTTTATCATTAAACTGCATAGAATCATCCTTTCTTAGTGCCCATATTTGTTCCTATTATACCTGACAACCAAGAAGAATCCCACCAACAATCCTGTATATCAATGACAACCGGTGGTTGCAAGTTGGGATTTTAGGAGTGCAGAGCCTTCGTTTAACAGAAATTCTCAAATTGAGAGAAGAGAAAGACATTTGAAAGGGAACGTGATAGAATAAAGAGAGGAAAAACCGAAACCAGAGACGTTTTTAATTAGTATCAAAATACATACAAAAGGTGGGAATCATATGAACTTGGGAAGCACAGGAAAAATTAGAGACATGAAAGACTTTCATAAGGCGGAGCGTTGGATTTACAGAAACGCAAGACCCCTCGAGGCGGCTTTGTGGAAAGTTCATTTTCACGGAGCTTTGAAGGAGGGAGCATTAAGCTGTCTGAAAGCGTTTCAGAATGAGGATGGGGGATTTGGTCACGGACTTGAACCGGACTTCTGGACACCTCAAAGCTCACCAATGGCAACATGGGCAGCGGGAGAAATCCTTGAAGACCTGGAAGTGGAAAAAGATCACCCGATGATCCGTCATCTTGTAAAATATCTTGTGAATACTGGACAAGTAAGCCCCGGGATCTGGCCTTCCAGTCTGCCTGAAAACAACGAGTACCCCCATGCACCTCATTGGACTTATCGGGAAGGAGTTCAGGACAACTGGATGTTTAATCCAAGTATTCAGCTAAGTGCTTATCTCATTCACTGGGGTATGGAGGAGAATGAAAGGGAGCTTGGATGGGAATCCCTGCTTCACGGCATGAACTATCTCAAGGAGAAAACGGAATTGGATTTCCATGAAGTCCATAACTTTCAAAAAATGATTAAACTCCTTCGTTCCTATAAAGAGGAGTTCACTAAAAAAATGCCCATATCCTATGAAGAAAGTGAGCGGAAAATCGATCATCTCCGAAAAAAATGCATCGATCAGAACTGGCAGGGTTGGGAAGATGGTTATAAGGCACTTCCCCTTGATTTCATTACGGATCCTATCGATACGCTGTATTTCAGGTTTGAAGAACTGATTGATAAAAATATCGAGCATTATCGTCAAACAACGGACCATGACGGAGTATGGGACATTTCCTGGTCTTGGGATCGCTATGATCAGGAGTTTTCCATCGCAAGACAGCAGTGGAAAGGAATTCTGGCGTTAAAGCGGTATAGAATAATGGAGAAATTCATCTAGCAGAAGAGATCTTCATATTTAGGGTGTTT
>LCWY01000070.1_pt1 | contig 14578 bp, 13 predicted proteins | sample 348741 | NCBI WGS metagenome assembly LCWY01 (sample SAMN03565343, study PRJNA281982) | anaerobic digester metagenome | biome: Anaerobic digester; feature: Alkaline_Metagenome_Assembly_A; material: Alkaline anaerobic digester sludge; isolation source: anaerobic digester run at haloalkaline... | reverse complement strand
ACCTTTTTCACATCCCCTGCTATAAATTCGCAGTTTTCAATGCCGTTCAGAGCTGCATTTTCCTTCGCCTTTTTCACCGCTTCTTCAACGATCTCCACCCCGATGACTTTCTTCGCATCCTTGGCAAGCACCTGGGCGATGGTTCCCGTTCCGCAGTAAAGATCATAGACCACCTTGTTTCCAATCTCCCCGATAAACTCCACCACATTTTGATAAAGCACCTCGCGCCGGGGGTGTTGGTCTGGAAGAAGGAATAGGGGGAGATTTGGAATTTCAGGTCAAAGAGATGATCCGTATAATCGGGATTACCATAAAGGACGATCATTTCATCACTTTGCACCATATCCGCCAGCTGATCGTTCTTCGAATGAAGAAATCCGTGGAGATGCCCCTGAAGATCAAGATTCTTCACCCTCTCCACCAAGGGCATAAAATCCTCTTCCCGCTGGGTGGAAGTCACAAGATTCACAACGATTTCCCCGGTGTAGAACCCTTTTCGCACCACAAGATGGCGAAGAAACCCTTCATGTTTCATGGAGTTGTACTGGGGAAGCTCCCGTTCCTTTGCAAAGTCCAGAACCGCCATCTGGATTTTTCTGAAATCCTCATCCATGATCCTGCATCCGTCCACAGTCACCACATCATGATGACGGCCTTTTTTATGCATTCCCAGGGTGATTTCTCCCCCCTTTTCCTCATCTCCGAAGGTAAACTCCATTTTATTCCGGTATTCATAGACCTTGGGGCTCCGGTCCGCCGGCAGGATTTTCCCGATGCGGATTTCCCTCTCCTCAAGAAGCTTCAGCACTTGCTTCTCTTTCATCTCCAGCTGCTCTTCATAGGGAATGGACTGCATAAAGCATCCTCCGCATTTCCCGAAGTGCTTGCAGGTCTCCTCCACCTCCAGTGGGGAGGTCTCCAGGATCTCCAGAACTTTTCCCTGAATCCTGTTTCGCCGTTTTTTTGTGATCCTGACCAGAACCCTCTGTCCCGGCAGCACATTCTTCACTTCCACCGATTCCCCTTCGATGAGGACTTTTGCCTTTCCTCCATATTCCAACTCTTCCACAACTGCTTCATAGGTCATTCCTTTTTTCAATCGCCTTCCTCCTCAATCCTTCACTGATCGATTTTACACGTTCCTCTATTCTCTCCTGACTCAATGCAAAAGAAAAGGCCCATAGGGCCTTGTTCTACTCCGGTTTGATGCCTTTCAGGACATAGGCCGGTGCGGAAAACTCTTCCGTATCTTCAAATTCCTTCACCAGGGCTTCCGTCATTTCCGTAAAGCCCTCATTGATTTTTTCGCTGTGCAGATCCGTTGACCCCTGCACCAATGTCTGTTTCCGTTTGTCGAGGAAACGGGTTGCCCGGTCAGCATCGATTTTCTCCACAAACTCTTCCCAGTCAAGATCCTTGAATCCTATAATTTTCATGGTCTCTTCCAGGTCCGTCGGATGAATTTCATTAAAATGACTCATTCCCCGGAGCACACTGATGCTTTTGATAATTCTCAGCCGCTTTGACCAGTAGGGGTAGCTTGTCACATCCACGGACCAGATGGGCATTTCCTCGGTAATCAGCAGATGTCCTCCCGGCTTAAGCACCCGGTAAAACTCCTTAAGAGCTCGCAGTGCCCTCATGGGAAACTGATCTACGGAAGAAAGGGTATAGTTGCAGATAATCACGTCAATGGATCCATCATCGATGAAATCCAAATGGCTGAGATCCCCTTTCCAAAGCTTCAGGGATTCAAATTCGCCTTTCAGACGTTCTTCAATTTCGGCAAAGTGATCGTCATCAATATCGACTGAGATCAGCTCTGTTTTCCACCCGTTTTCCTTCACCTTCCTTGCAATCCAGTCGGTGGTATTCCCCCAGGAAGTTCCTCCTTCCAGAACCACCTTTCCATCCAAATCGATTCCCTTTAGAAGAAATTTCTCTGCACTTTTCATCTTGTACATAGGCTCATCCTCCTCTTATTCCCTTATTCTTTTATTTTATGAACATACATTGATTCATAAATGGCGTTCATTAATAGCGTTCGTTCACATAGCTTTCAATAATGGACTTCTTCCTGATATGGTGGAAGATCCCTTCTTCCTCCAGACGTTTTCGGAGCCACTCTCCATTGGAATGAAACACCACCGAGGGATAATCGCGAAAGACAATCTCAAAGAGTTTATCCTTCAGATTTTGAGACCGCACTTTGATAAAATAAGCTTCCACTCCCTGATAATCCAGGAGTTCAATGGCCTTTAACGTGGTCCGGTTTTTCTCATGATAGTACTTGTTGATCCGTTCCCGCTGATCCCGTCCAAGCTTTTCATGCTTACCGTAGTATTCGATCTCCTTGGCCTTCAGCTTTGAATACTTGGCCATCATATTATAATATTGATAATTAAACACGGCTTTATTGAAGTTATCCACATTTTTAAAAGGCTTCACCCCGTGGTCACAGATATAAAAATAGCTCTCCTCGATGTACTCCGTCTTGGAAATATCACCGTTTTTCAGCATGATAATCAGACTCTCACGCTTTTCCTTGAACTTATCAAAAACATTTTCTCCCACCACATATTTCATTCTACTCACCTTACTTCCTGTCCAATAAGTCCAAAGAGCAATAAAGACCCCTAAAGGAGCCCCTATTTCTTCTTTAGTTTAATTCGCTTACTCACCATTGCATAGGAGAGCAGGGGCACCATTACCAGGATCACATTTTCGCTGATTCCGTAATTAATGGAGAAAAGGGTTATCAGGGCAACAAAACCTCCTGCCAGAGTGATAGGGACACCGCTGAATGATCCGTCAAACTCCGTGACATTAAACTTTGCCAGCCGATAGCTCCTGCAACGGCAAACAGAATAATGACAATAATACCGATAATCCCGAAGATCTGCAGAGAAAAGCTCCAGATCAGAACAGCAGGAGCAACACCGAAGGAAATAAGATCACAGAGGGAATCCAGCTGCTTTCCAATTTCACTTTCCGCATCCAGCTTTCGTGCCAGCTGACCGTCGAAACGATCCATTAATGCCGCAGTAATAATTAAAATTGCTGAGAGGGTATAATCCCTTGCAAAAACACTTAAAAGTGCCAGTATGCCAAGGCCCAAGTTTGTAAAGGTCAAAACATTGGGTAAGTATGCCTTCATTTTTTCACCTCAGATCTCACAGATGACCTTTCACCTGTTCAATCACTATTTTACTCTATTTTTACCCAAATTCCTAGTGTGCTTTACAAGTTTTCTGCTATAATGGGCATAGAGTTCCTCCATCGTTCTAAAAGAAACAGGAGGAAAGAACAATTTGAAGGAGGTTTTATTATGCCATTGGTAACAAGCAAGGAACTGTTTAAGAAGGCCTATGAAAATGGATATGCCATCGGTGCCTTTAATGTCAACAACATGGAGATTATTCAGGGAATCGTACAGGCGGCTAAAAAAATGGAATCCCCGCTGATTCTTCAGGTTTCCGCAGGAGCCAGAAAATATGCCAACCCCATCTACCTGAAAAAACTGGTGGAGGCCGCATTGGAGGACACGGATCTTCCCATCGTCCTTCATCTTGACCATGGTGAGGATTTTGAAATCTGTAAGCAGTGCGTTGACGATGGATTCTCCTCGGTCATGATTGATGCATCCCATCTTCCCTTTGAGGAAAATATCGCCCTCACCAAAAAGGTGGTGGACTATGCACATGAAAGAGGTGTTGTGGTTGAGGCGGAACTTGGAAAGCTTGCAGGGGTGGAGGACAATATCTCCGTAGATGCAAAGGATGCCACTTATACCGACCCCGACGAGGCAAAGGAGTTTGTTGAAAGAACCGGGGTGGATTCTCTGGCCATTGCCATCGGAACCAGCCACGGAGCTTATAAATTCAAAGGAAAGCCTGAGCTTGATTTTGAACGGCTGAAGAGGATTTCCGAACTGCTTCCCGGATTCCCTCTGGTTCTTCACGGAGCCAGCACTGTGCTTCCTGAGTTTGTGGATGCCTGTAATGAGTACGGCGGCGATATCCCCGGCGCCCAGGGTGTTCCCGAGGAAATGATCAGAGAAGCGGCGAAATACGGAGTCTGTAAGGTGAACATCGACACAGACCTGCGTCTTGCCATGACCGCAGCCATCCGGAGGAATTTATCGGAAAATCCCGGAAACTTCGACCCGAGAAAATATCTCGGTGTGGGTCGGGACGCCATTGAAGGAATGGTGGAGCATAAGATTAAAAATGTACTGAGAAGCTCTAATAGCCTGTAAAACTCTAAAAATTCTTATCACCGGCGAAAAAAACGAGGCCTCGGCCTCGTTTTCTCAGTTTTGCAGGGTATACCCCCGCTTAACCACTTCTATAATTTTTCCCTTTACCGACTTACCCTCGACCATGGATTCCCTTATTATCGGCCAGCAGCTTCAAATACACGCGATAGGCCTTTTTTACAACCTCTTCTTTTTCAAAACCTTCAACATTCAAAAGATCCTCTCCGCAGGCCCGCTGCTCCTCATAGATGAGTACATACATCATAGCGCTGTTTACAGCGAAGTATCCGTCATAAAGATCCGGGTTCTTATGGATTACTCCCTCCTTAAGACTTCGGGCAATAATCTTTTTATACAGATGCATCGTCAGCCGCTGCATCTCCTTCTTCCGTTCAATCATAATCTTCTCCAGCTCTTCCAGTGAGCTTTTGGGGAAATCCTGGAGAGTAAGAAAGGCAAAGATGATCTGATGCTTTTTCTCCATCATCACAAAGAGATCCTCCAAGACCTGGATAAATCCTGTTTCAAAGGTTTCCGCCCCTTCAATGATCTCCTCCATTCGGCCAATCCACTCACCCAGCATATAAAAGATGGACTCGGAGATCACCTGCTCCTTATGATCGAAGTATTCATAGATGGTTCCTTTTCCCACATCGGCTTTTTTCGCAATGTCCACCACTTTAATCCCTGCCAGATCATACCGGTCCTCCATCAGGCTGAGGGCGGCTTCGTAGATCCTGATTTTTTTCTCTTCGATTCTTCTTTTCGTCCCATTAGATTGTGTCATTGTCTGTCACCTCCCGAAGTCGTCGATACTCTTTCCGGTTCAGCAGATCATAAAGAACCGGGATAAGGAAAAGGGTCAACACTGTGGCATAGATCAATCCTCCGACGGCAGTAATCGCCATGGGCTGAATAATCTCCACTCCCTGTCCCACTCCGATGGTTAAGGTGAAAAGGGCGATGATCGTTGTCAATGCAGTCATGACGATGGGTCGCAGCCGGGTTTTTCCTGCCAGAACGATGGCTTCCCGTTTTTCCATGCCTCTCTGTCTCAGTTTATTGATATAATCAACGAACACGATGCCGTTGTTCACCACAATTCCCGCAAGGATGATGAGTCCCACAAAGGCGATAATACTGACGGGGTTCCCTGTCACAATCAGAGCAAGGAATCCTCCCGTAAAGGCCAAAGGTATAGTAAACATTACGATAAAGGGTGAGAGCAGGGACTGGAACTGCGCCACCATAATCAGGTAAATAAAGGCGATTCCCAGAGCCATCATCAGGAACAGATCCCCAAAGGAATCCATAATCAGCTCGATCTCTCCTCCCATTTCGATGCGGAATCCCTCGGGAAGCTCATACTCTTCCAGACGATCTTCAATTTCGCTGCTGACAAGACCCACATTGTATCCGTCGGCCAGTCCTGCACTGACACTGACAAATCGCTCCTGTCCCGTTCGTCGAATGGAGGAGAATCCTTCCGCCTCCTCGATGACTGCAAGATCCGTCAAGGGGATTTCCTCGCCATTTTCGGTCTCGATTTTTAAGTCTTCCAGCTCTCCAAAGCTTGGAGGCGTGATGCTGTCTTCATCATATACATAAATATCATAATCATTGACGCCGACTGTAAGGGTGGTACTGGCACTTACCCCTTCCAAAAATTCAGAGACCTCCATGTAGATCTGTGCCACGGTGAGGCCATGACTGATGACTTCATCCTTATCCACGATCACCCGGAACTCCGGTGCCGGAGTTTCCTGTCCGTCAGTCACGTCAATGGTTCCTTCCACATCGGAAACAATCTCTGCAACGTCCCGGGCAACCATTTGGAGATCATCCAGGTCCCGGCCGTAAATATTCACAGAGATGGCTCCGCCGGTAAGCATGGCAAGATCCATGTTTCCGTCATTCACCGTCATTTCCACGTCGAGATCCTCAGCAAGCTCCCGAATCCTCTGGGCCACCTCCTGGGTTCTTGGAATGTCCTCCTCATGAAGGAGGGCATAAATGGAGAGGTTTTCGCTGGAGCCTCCTCCACCCATCATTCCGAAGACGTTGCTTCCGATAAACCCGCCCACGGTTTCGATTTCATCGAAATCCTGTATGATTTCCATAATCTCCCGGGATCGCTCCCTTTCCTCTTCAAAGGACAGTCCTTCGGGAAGCTCCACATCAATGGAAATCTCTCCGGTATTCATGGGCGGAATAAATTCCGTACCGAGGCTGAAGGCTCCGTACACACTTCCTCCAAGAAAAACGATGGCAAAGAGAACAACGATCCACCGTCGTTTCAAAGAGACGGTGAGCATGGTACCGTAACCGCTTTTCACCTTCTCCATCAATTTATAGTCTCTCCGCTTTCCCTTATGCATAATCCGTGATGAGATCATGGGAACAAGGGTCAGAGACACCAGTAAACTTGCCAGAAGGGAATAGGCGATGGTCAGACCCATATCGGTAAAGATCTGTCGTGCCAGTCCCTCTGTAAAGACGATGGGAAGAAAGACGGAAATCGTGGTCAGGGTGGATGCGGTGATGGCTCCCGCCACCTGCTTCGCACCTTCAACCGATGCCTTCCATGCATTGGCTCCCTCGTCACGCATTCTGTAGATGTTTTCAATCACCACGATGGAATTATCCACCAGCATCCCCACACCAAGGGCAAGCCCTCCCATGGAAATAATGTTTAAGGTGACACCGCTGAAATACATCATCACAAAAGCCGCCACCAAACTGATGGGGATGGCAAAGGCAATGGTGATGGAGGGTTTTAAATCCTTTAAGAAAAGAATCAGTATCAGGATGGCAAGAATTCCTCCGATGATCAGGTTCATGGAAATCGATGAAATCACCTGATTGACGTATTCTCCCTGATCCATCAGGGGAATGATGGCAAGATCCTCATCCTCCTCCATCAGCTCATCCATCCGGTCCCGAATTCTGTCAGCAACCGCAGCAGTGGAATAATCCGTCTGCTTTTGCAGATCGATGATGATGGCGTTTTCTCCATTCACCATGGCAAAGGAGTCCTCGGTTGTATCCAGCAGTGTAACTTCCGCTATATCTTTTAACCGGACAGGGTCAATGCCCTCCATCACGGATGGAAGAATGATTGTATTTTCCAGCTCCTCCACGCTTCCAAAGGCATCACCCACCCGCACGAGATAATCCACATCTTCCTCGATCACATATCCGCTGGGCATGCCGAAGTTCTGTCCCGTTAAGATTCCCGACACCATTTCCTTCGTGATCATGATCCCGCCGTTCTCTCCGGGCATGATGTCCTCTGACTCCTCTCCATTCTCAGGAGCGTCATCAGCAGACTCACCGGGCATCTCCCCGTCAGGATACCACCTTCCGGAACTCCTTCCTGCATCCCCTGTTCTGTCATCATCTGCTCCATGATGGCTTCCTGTATTTCTTCATTCACGTCTTCAATCCAATCATCTCTTAATAAAACCTCGATCTGATATTCCGCAAGGCCCGACGCATTGACCGAGGCAACCCCCTCCAGGCTTTCCAGCTCGGGGAGGATGTCAGACTCAATATAGCTGCTGGCATCGGCAATGCTCTGATCCGCCACCGACACCGATGCCACCATAATCGGCATCATATCGGGGTTTAACCGCATAACCGTTGAGGAGCCCACTTCATCGGGCAGCATCGTTGAGAGCATATCCAGATTCTCCCGGATCTCGATCAGGGCCGTATCCATATTGGCGGTTTCCTGAAACTCCAGGATGACAATCGAGAGATTTTCCTGGGAAATCGAATCGATGGAGCTGATATTGGTCAGGGTTGCCATGGACTGCTCCATAGGCTGAGTGACCGTATACTCCACCTGCTCCGGACTGGCTCCCCCGTAGGGTGTGATAATCACCGTAAAGGGAAGATTAATATTCGGTAATAACTCCAGATTCATTCCCGTCAGGGAGACAAATCCTAATATTGCAACTAAAACCACTGCGACGACCACGGTATAGGGCCGTTTCACACTGAAAAGATGACAGCATATTCTCTCACTCCGTTTCATATCGTATTGATCCTGACTTGATTTCGGCTTTATTATCTCTAAAACCGACCGGTCGGTCGGTACTTCGATTATACTCCCTCACGGAGGTTTTGTAAACAGGAAACCTTCCTTCCTGAAACAGTTTTTTATCTCTTTTTCACAAAAAAAGACCCTTCACAACAGGATTCCTGTCCTGTTGATCAGAGTCTTCAAGATTCTTCCGTTGGATCCTTAAGGCAAAGATTGTCGCCATCAAGGATTTTCTTTAATTGAAAGTCCAGGTAATCACAGGACACCAGATGATACTCGATGCCCTCATGGTTTCCTTCGATGGAAAGGCCAAAGGCTTCTTCTCCGTGGAGATGACCGTACACCACCCATTTCACCGGATACTTCTTCATAATTTCCGTAAACAGAGAAGGCTCTTTCATTTCGTTGGTGGGAGGGTAGTGCAGCATCACCAGAATCTCCTCGGCACCCTCCTGCACTGCGCCTTCTATGGATCTTCTCAGCCTCTCCCCTTCCCGCAGATAGATCTTTTTATCCTTTTCCTCCAAGGGTTCCGCCCCCGGTAAAATCCAACCCCGGGTTCCGGCAATCCCAAACTTTCCTGCCCGGTAATGGGTATTCTGAATGAAGTGGAGGGTTTCAAAGGCATTACTCATCTTCGAGATCGAGCTCCACCAGTAATCATGATTTCCCCGGATTAGCACCTTTTCTCCGGGCAGCTCCTCAATCCACTGTAAATCCTTTACTGCATCGCTCCATTTCATGGCCCATGAAAGATCTCCCGGTAAAAGAACCAGGTCTCCCTCGTCCACCGTTTTCAGCCAATGCTCTTCAATCTTTTTATGATGATCGGTCCACTTCTCGTCGAAAATATCCATGGGCTTCGTTCCATCACCGCTGAGATGCAGATCTCCTATGCTGTAAATTTTCATTTCATAAACCCCTTTAATCGTAGGCCTGATACCGGGCCATAAATTCATCGATTTCCTTGGAAAGATTCTTCAAACCCTCCATTTCCACCTGATCCCACAGCTTATTGAACCGTTCCTGGAAACGATCCGCTTCCTTGTAAAGGCCTGCTGATTCCAGCCGTTCAATGTTCTGGAGGATATTCGAGACTGTGGACGATCGAATCTCAAACATCTTCTGGGCCTGACGGACTTCATGGCGGATCTGAGACATTTCCTGATCCAGCTGAAAGGCCGCATCGGCGGAACGCTTCAAACGGTCCTGGATGTGATCGGGAATCTTTCTTTTATATTTATACTTCAGGGAATGTTCAATAGTTGCCCAAAAGTTCATTGCAAGAGTTCGAATTTGAAGCTCTGCAAGAATGTTCTTTGTTCCAAAAGCTGTTTGAATCGGATACTCGATGATCACGTGATAGCTCCGATAACCGCTGTCCTTATAATTGGTAATATAATCCTTTACCGCAACCACCTTCATATCCTTTCCGTCCCGCTCGCTTATGTAATCCACGACGGTATAGATATCCTCAACGAATTGGCACATAATCCGGATCCCGGCAATATCCTCAATTTCCGTTTCTATATCTTCCAGTCCCACTTCCAGCCGTTTGGCTTTTTCAAGGATACTGGAAATCTTTTTTACCCGACCCGTTACAAACTCGATGGGAGAGTATTCACCCATGGTCAATAGTTCATTTCGGATACTCTTGAATTTTACCTTTAATTCTTCCACGGCATTTTCGTAAGGAATTAAAAACTTATCCCAATCGATTTTATGCATGGCTTCCACCTCATCCCACATAGTTTCACTTTCCCCTGTTGTTACACCTTTATCATTATACCATGAAACCCTGTTCATTTGAAGGATTTTCATAGGAAAAGGGCGGTATATCCGCCCCTTTATTCCTTGATTTAATCAAGCTTATCTTCAATTTTTCCTACAGAGAACCTACCCTTTTTTTCCCATGTATTCGGCCAGGTCAAGAATTCTGTTGGAATATCCCCACTCATTATCATACCAGGAAACCACCTTCACCATCTTCTCTCCAACCTTCATCGTTGAGAGTGCATCAAGGATTGAGGAGAGCTCATTCTTTTTATAATCAATGGAAACCAGAGGCTCATCGGAATATCCCAAAATCCCCTTCATTGATCCTTCCGCTGCCTTCTTCATCGCGGCGTTCACGGTCTCCACGGTAAAGTCTTTATCCAGGGTTGCAACCAGGTCCACAACCGATCCAACCGGAACCGGCACCCGCATTGCCATTCCGTTCAGCTTTCCTTTCAGGGAAGGAATCGCTTTTGACACAGCCTTTGCAGCTCCTGTGGTCGTAGGAATGATGGACTCATTCGCCGCTCTTGCCCGCCGGAGATCCTTATGGGGCAGGTCTAAAATATTCTGATCATTTGTATAAGCATGGATCGTGGTCATTAACCCTTCCACAATTCCGAACTCATCTTCCAGAACCTTTGCCACCGGCGCAAGACAATTGGTCGTGCAGGAAGCATTGGAGACGATATGGTGTTTCTTGGGATCATACATGTCCTCATTGACACCCATCACGATGGTTAGGTCTTCCCCTTCCTTGGCGGGCGCGGATAAGATGACTTTCTTGGCTCCACCCTCTATATGTTTTTGGGCAAGCTCCTGAGTTAAAAATTTTCCTGTGGATTCCACAACAATTTCAACACCCAGCTCTTTCCATGGAATCTCTGCCGGATCCCGATGGGCAGTAAATTTGATGGTTTTATCCCCAATGATCAGGGCGTTTTCCGTCGCCTTCACCTCCTGAGGAAATTTTCCGTAAATTGAGTCATACTGGAAAATATGGGCATGCTTTTCAGGACCGCTGGTGCTGTTAATGGCAACCACTTCCACATCCATCTCCCGCTCCAGAGAAGCTTTCAGAACCGCCTTCCCAATTCGTCCGAAGCCGTTAATACCGATTTTTGTTTTCATTTTGTACATTCCTCCTTATTTTTTCTATAGAATGATTTATATCATACATAAGCCTTTAATATTATAGTGCATTTCTGCCATTTATGCCATACTGTTAGCGGTTTTATCCCGCAATCTCTCTGTTTTTTCCTCAATCAGCTTCGCTGTGATCTTTGCTGATAAGAGAATCGTTGGGAGCCCGCTTCCGGGATGGGTTCCTCCCCCAACGAGATAAAGATTTTTCACATCCTCAAAACGGTTATGGGGTCTGTAATACAGCATCTGCGCCATGTTGTGGGACAGGCTGAAGGTTGCACCGTAATAAAGGGCCATTTCCTCTTCCCAATCCCTTGGAGTATAGACCCGCTCCACTTCCACTGCATCCCTCAATCCCTCAAATCCTCCCTGGTTCTCCAACCGGTTTAGAATCATTTCCTTATACTCCTCCTTGATCTCATCCCAGGAAATTCCGCTGCGATTATTTGGTACGGGGACAAGAATGTACAGGGTGGATTTCCCCGGTGGTGCAAGAGTCTCATCGGTCTTCCAGGGATTCTGAATATAAATGGAGGGTTCTTCCGGTAAAAGGAGATCACGGGAAAGCTGATGGATGTTTTTCTTGTAATCCGAAGAAAAAAGCACATGGTGATGGGGAAAGTCATACTGACGATTCAACCCAAGAAACACCATAAAGGTGGAACAGGAGTACTTCATCGACTTCAATTTTTTGTTGTTGTATTTCCTCCGATGCACTTCCGGAACCAGCATTTCCATTCCTTTGGAAAAATCGGCATTCATAACAACCGTGTCTCCATACGCCTTTTTTCCGTCTTTCATCAGCAGCCCTTTCGCCTCTCCCTCTTCAATGAGGACTTCCTCCACTTCCTGATTCAAAAGCAGAGTTCCTCCTGATTCAGTAAAAACCCTCCCCATGGTTTCCGTCAGCATCCCAAAACCACCGATGGGATGATACAAACCATATCGGTGTTCGCTGAAGGGAATCATGCTGAAGGTTCCGGGGCATTCCCATGGAGACATTCCCAAATATTTCGACTGGAAGGTAAAGGCCTGCTTCAGCCGGTCCTCGGTAAAGTAGCGGCCTAATTTCCGATAGAGACTGATGTGAGCATCAATTCCCGGCAGCTTCCCGATCATTCCCGGCTGGAAAAACAGCCTTGGATCATGATAGGGTTTTTCCAAAAAAGGAAGCATTGCATGGTATTTGATCTCTTCCTTTTCTATAAAGGATAGATACCCATTCCACTCCCCGGGAAAACGTTTCTCCATCTCTTCTTTCATTTTCTTACGATCCGAGCTGGGATGAAACTCCTCTCCATCATGATAGACCAGGCGATAAAGGGGATCCACCCGTCGAAGGTCCAATTCCTGATCCAGATCTCTCCCTGCCGCCTGAAAAAGCTCCTCGAAAATCTCCTTCATCATAAGAAATGTGGGACCGAGATCAAAGCGAAACCCCTTCAGAGTAAAGGAAGATGTGCGCCCTCCCATCACTCTGTGCTTCTCGAAGATGGTCACATCATAGCCCCTGTGAGCCAGCAGCATTCCTGCAGCCAATCCTCCGGGACCTGCTCCGATGATCAGAACGCTTTCTTTTTTCTCTCCTTTGTCCTTCTCTGCAAATCCTGTTTTTTCCATGGATTCTCCTCCTGCCTTCCTGATCCGTTTATTCCATGTCCTCCTGATCCACCCACTCCTGAAGAATGGGAATATCAGATTGCATATCCTCCATAAGAATCGCATCAGGGTTGCAACGGATGATCATTCCGTCCAGATACATTAACGATTTAATAATCGGGAAGATTCCCTTTTCAAAATCCATCCCGTGGTGAACTCCCATCTTAATGGTCTCCATCATCTGCCGGGTAAGGCTGACCTCAGAGACGGTTTTCCCGGGAAAATTCTTGTATAAACGATGAAATTTCTGTCGGTACTTCTCGTATTTCTCGTCAGAAATTCTGCTGACAGACATCTCATTTAGTGCATGGGCACAGGCATCAAAATCATTATAGCTTAAATGCTTCATAAAATTAAACAGACCCACTCTCAGGTTTTTTGATACTGATCCCAAAGCACCACAGTCCACAAAATAGTATTTTTGATTATGGATGATCAGATTTCCGGGATGGAGGTCTCCATGGAACCGGCCGATGCCGAACATAAAGAATCCCTGGAGACGGAAAAGCTTTCGAAGAATCGAGTAATCCATTCCGTCCCTTTCCAAGAGGCGTTCCACCGTCTCTCCCGGAATTTCCTCCGAGACCATCACTTTCTCGTTGGATAGTTCGGGATAAATCTTCGGAAAATCCAGATCACTCAAATCCAGCCTGGTATGGTATTCCTTATAAATTTCCCGAAGCTCCAGCTGATGCTTGATTTCATTCTCCAGATTCAGCTCCGAGAGGGTGTCCTCCCGAATCATCTCTAAAAGAGCAACAGGATTGGCCACTCGTCTGAGCTTCGGATAAAGAAAGGTGATGATTTTGAAAAACCCCATCACCCGGTTGGCATCTTTCCGAAAATTTTCAGTGAAATCCTTTTTGATAATCTTCACCACCACGGGGGTACCGTCTGTTAATCGGGCCCGATGGACCTGCCCTATGGAAGCACTGGCCATAGGCTCCTTCTCGATGGATCGAAAGTTTTCAAACCACTCCTTATCCACATAGGATTTCAATAAAATATCCAATTCCTCCGCAGGCAATGACCGGGTATCCTGATAGAGCTTTGAAAGCTCTGTTGTGGTCTCAGGATCCAGAAAATCAATCCGCAGGGCAAAGGCCTGTCCGATTTTCACTGCCAGCAATCCCTTTTCCTGAATCTTATCGATATCCGGCTTTCCCTTTTTAAAAATTTCATGGATCAGAGCAAAAAATGATAAGGTATTCATGCGCGCTCCTCCTTAACTTTTGTCTTTCTTGATGATCATCTCGGAAGAAATCATTGCGGATTGAAAAATGGTGGGGAGTCCGCTGCCGGGATGGGTTCCCCCGCCCACCAGATAGCAATTGTGAAATTCCTCAAACTGATTGTGGGGTCGAAAATACAGCATTTGTCCAATATTGTGGGCAAGGTTGAAGGTGGCTCCTTCATACACGTGAAACTCCTTTTCCCAGTCATCGGGAGTGGTGATTTTTTCCACTTCAATATGCTCACGAAGATCCTTGAGTCCCGCCTTTGTCTCCAGAATGGAAAGAACTTTCTCTCTGAAGGGCGCTTTTTCCTTCTCCCAGTCAATCCCCGATGTGTTGTTGGGCACGGGAACCAGCACGTAAAGTGGGGATTTCCCCTTTGGTGCCAGGCTTTTATCCGTGATAACGGCATTTTGAATATAGACCGAGGGATCCTGGGAAAGAACCTTCCGCATT
>LCWY01000068.1_pt1 | contig 14624 bp, 12 predicted proteins | sample 348741 | NCBI WGS metagenome assembly LCWY01 (sample SAMN03565343, study PRJNA281982) | anaerobic digester metagenome | biome: Anaerobic digester; feature: Alkaline_Metagenome_Assembly_A; material: Alkaline anaerobic digester sludge; isolation source: anaerobic digester run at haloalkaline... | reverse complement strand
GCCTCAATCCGGAAAAACAGCCCGCCCTTACCCCATCAATGAAGAGGAAAATTATTTGCTGAATATATTTGGCAAATCTCAAAAAACGTTGTACTTTTGCAAGTCTTAAAAAGAAGAAACGAGAATTAAATAAACAAACGCTTCAAGAACATGTATTTAACTCCGGAGATCAAGAAGAATATCTTCAAAGAATATGGAGGGACAGAAACCGATACCGGTTCCCCGGAAAGCCAGATTGCGCTCTTTACGCACCGCATCAAGCATCTGACCGATCACCTGAAGACCAACAAGAAAGACCTGAACACAAGACGTTCATTGGTTTTGCTGGTAGGCAAAAGGCGCAAACTGTTGAATTACCTGAAAGAGAACGACATTGAACGCTACCGGGCTATCATCAAGAAGCTGAACCTGAGAAAGTAAACATATTTAGTGAGAAACAGGCAATTACTCGTTAATTGCCTGTTTTTTTATCTAAACATCTAAATGGACAACATATAAAAGAAGAGGAGAAACAGAAGATGAGTAAACCAAATGGAATTCAGAAGACGATCAATTTGGGCAATGGCAAAACCATTACCCTGGAGACAGGCAGATTGGCCAAACAGGCCGACGGATCAGTAATTGTCCGCCAGGGCGATACCATGTTGCTTGCCACCGTTGTGGCAAAATCAGAAGTTAAGGAAGGGCAATCGTTCCTCCCACTATCCGTTGATTACCAGGAAAAGTACGCAGCAGCAGGCCGTTTCCCCGGAGGTTTTTTCAAGCGGGAGGCAAGGCCATCTGAACATGAAATATTGATATCGCGCCTGGTAGACAGGGCACTGCGCCCCATGTTCCCCGACCATTACCAGGCCGAGACCCAGGTGCTGATCTCATTGATATCAGCAGGGAAAGACACCATGCCCGATGCACTGGCAGGCTTAGCCGCATCAGCTGCCATCACCATATCCGACATCCCTTTTAACGGGCCCATATCCGAGGTCAGGATCGCCCGCATAGACGGAAAATATGAAATCAATCCGGGGATGACATCACTCGAATCGGCTGACATTGACCTGATAGTTGCCGGCACGCTCGAAAACATTGTAATGGTGGAAGGTGAAACCAAAGAGGTTTCGGAAGCCGACCTGCTGGAAGCCATTAAAGAGGCCCACGCTGCCATTAAAACCCAGTGCCAGGCACAGCTGGACCTGGCTTCAGGGATTGAAAAGGCGCAAACCAAACGAGAATACCCCCCCCAGGAAGCCGATGATGACCTGAAAGCCGAAATGCAGCAGGTATTGTACCAGAAACTATACGATGTTGCAGCGCAATGCATCAACGACAAACACAAACGCAAGGAATCTTTCAGCCAGGTGTTGGAACAATATACAGAAGGCCTGGATGAAGCGATGCTCGAGGAAAAAGGCGAACTTATTAAAAGCTATTTCGGGGATATTCAGAAGCAGGCCATCCGCGACTTTGTTCTTGACACACAGAAACGACTGGATGGTCGCAAGCCAGATGAAATCAGGGACATCTGGACAGAGGTCGACTACCTGCCGGCAGCGCATGGGTCAGCCCTTTTCACACGCGGAGAAACCCAGTCGCTGACAACCGTCACCCTGGGCACAAAACTCGACGAGCAGACAATTGATGGCGCTGTGATTGAAGGGAAGAGCAAGTTTTTGCTGCACTACAACTTCCCGCCTTACTGCACCGGCGAAGTCAAGATGATGCGCGGCACCAGCCGCAGGGAAATCGGACACGGCAACCTGGCCATGCGCGCACTGAAAAACGTACTTCCAAACGGTAACGATAACCCCTATACCATCCGTGTGGTATCGGATATCCTGGAATCAAACGGTTCGTCGTCAATGGCAACTGTTTGTGCCGGAACAATGGCCCTCATGGACGCCGGTGTGAAAATTTCCAAACCGGTTTCCGGCATTGCCATGGGCATGATCGCCGATACCGAAAGCGACAGATATGCCATCCTTTCCGATATTCTTGGCGATGAAGACCACCTCGGCGACATGGATTTCAAGGTCACAGGTACAAAAGACGGCATAACCGCTTGCCAGATGGACATTAAGATCGACGGACTGCGTTATGAAGTTCTTGAAAAGGCACTTGCACAAGCACGCGAAGGACGGATCCACATCCTTAACGAAATGGAGAAAACCATCAGCGAACCCAGGGCAGAATACAAACCTCACGTGCCAAGGATCATCAAGCTGACCGTCCCCAAAGAATTTATCGGTGCAATTATCGGCCCCGGAGGCAAAGTAATACAGGAACTCCAGAAGGAAAGCGGCGCAACCATTGTGATTGAAGAAGTTGGCGAATACGGTGTCGTAGATATTGTCTCCGAGGATAAGGCATCTATCGATTATGTCGTTGACCGAATCAAAGGGATCATCGCCGTTCCTGAAATAGGCCAGGTTTACAAAGGCAAGATCAAAAGCATCGTGCCCTTTGGCATGTTCATCGAGATCCTTCCCGGCAAGGAAGGCTTACTGCACATCAGCGAAATTGAATGGAGAAGACTGGACAAAGTTGAAGACAGCGGCTTTGAAGTAGGAGATGAAATTGAAGTAAAACTGCTGGATGTCGACAAAAAGACCGGAAAACTCAAACTTTCAAGAAAAGTGCTGCTCCCACGGGATAAAAAGCGTCCATAATCACAGAATAATTTTTATATTCGTGCTCCGGTATTCTGCCATTGCAGAGGATTGAAGCCCCGGGTGAAACCATCGGATCCGGCATTTCGCATCACTGAACAGAGATACAATCCCGCTAAGACTGTTTTTTATGAGACAGCTTAAGATAGTCAAACAGGTCACCAATCGCGACACTGCTTCACTGGACAAATACCTCCAGGAGATAGCAAAGGTTGGATTGATCTCCGCAGAGGAGGAGGTACGCCTGGCACAACGGATAAAAAAAGGCGACAAAGCCGCCCTTGAAAAGTTGTGCAAGGCTAACCTTCGTTTTGTCGTGTCTGTTTCCAAACAATATCAGAACCAGGGCCTGAGCCTTCCGGACCTTATTAACGAAGGCAACCTGGGCCTGCTTAAGGCAGCCGAACGTTTTGACGAAACAAAAGGGTTTAAATTTATCTCTTATGCCGTCTGGTGGATCCGGCAATCTATACTGCAAGCCCTTGCCGAACAGGCACGTATAGTGAGGCTGCCTCTGAACAAGATAGGCAACATTAACAAAGTGAATAAGGCCTTCGGGGAACTGGAACAAAAGTTTGAACGAGAACCGAACCCGGAAGAAATCGCCGAATTGCTTGATCTGACCGTTGATGAGGTAAAGGAGGCCCTGAGAAACGGCGGCAGACACCTTAGCATGGATGCACCTCTCGTAGATAACGAAGACTCATCGGACATGTACGAAGTGCTTTCAGTGAATGACAGTTCCAACACCCCGGAAAACAACCTGCTGTACGACTCTCTCAAAAATGAGATCGAACGTACCATAGCTACACTTCCCAAAAGAGAAGCAGATGTGGTCGTATTGTATTTCGGGTTAAACGGCATGACACCGCACACGCTTGAAGAGATCGGCGAAAAGCTGAACCTTACCCGGGAAAGAGCCAGACAAATTAAAGAACGAGCCATAAAGCACCTGAAGCAAGCGTCAAAGTGCAAAATCCTTAAAACCTACCTGGGATAAGTCATCTGTTTCATACATTAACGAAAGCACCCGCCAAAAGAGAATGGAGGGAGCCCGATGTACCCGGGACAAGTCATCTGTTTTCATACAACAACCTTACGTTATGCAACATCTTGTAGCGCCCTCACTCCTGTCAGCTGATTTCCTGAACCTGAAACAAGATATCGAACTTGTCAACCGCAGCAAAGCTGACCTGTTTCACGTGGACGTAATGGATGGCCACTTCGTGCCAAACATTTCCTTCGGATTCTCTATAATCAAACAGATAAAGGAAATAGCCACCAAACCTCTCGATGTGCATCTGATGATCAGCAATCCCGACTTATATATCAGTGACTTTCGGGAAGCCGGTGCCGATTGGCTCAGCGTGCATTATGAAACATGCCCGCACCTGCACAGAACCGTCCAGCAAATCCGGAAAATGAAGATGAAGCCGGGGGTGGTGATTAATCCGCACAATAATGTGGAGCTTCTCCGTGACATTCTTCCTTACATAGAGTTTGTTTTATTGATGTCGGTAAACCCGGGGTTTGGAGGACAACACTTCATAGAGAGCACCTACCAGCGGATTGCCAAACTGGATGCGATGCGGAGAGAGATCAACCCGGATCTGTTCATAGAAGTTGACGGCGGAGTTGATACAGGAAATGCCTCCCAGCTGGTAGAAGCAGGCGCAGACATCCTGGTGGCAGGCAGTGCGGTATTTAAATCCGGCGATCCCGAGCAAACCATCCGAAAGCTGAAAACCCTTAGCTGAAAACAGATCACTACCCGAACCAGGGTATAATCTCCCCGCAAAACTTCCAGCAGTTAAGCCATTTGCAATCCAACTTGACAAACAGCTTTTGCAAAGATCACGCCTTAGCGGAGCTTTTCCAGTAGCCACGCCAGCCGCTGTAACTCAGAATGAAAGCAAGGGCAAGCAGTATCAGCGCGACAATTAAAAAACTGTCGTAGAGGCTGGCAACAGACACAAGAGGTTGAAGCAGAACCGGGGACATAAACATCCCCAAAAAAATAAATGTATTTAAATACCCGACGAGAGTCCCGCGAATTTCAGCGGGTGCCAGGTTAACCAGCCAAAGGTTAATGTTGGCCATCTGCATTCCAAAACCCAGGCCGCCTGTGAGGATCCCCGCAACCATCATCCAGTATGTGTTACTAATACTTATGATGGTATACCCAAGGGCCACAAGTATATAGACCAGGGCCATGATATAAGGGAAATCTAGCCGTCTTTTTATGCGCGAATAATTGAAGGCCATTATGATGGCTGTAACATTCATAAAGGCAATGGCAATGCCTACCTGGGTGTTGCTTACGTCAGCAAGTGAGCTGAGCATAAAGGGAAGTTGCACGGGTATCATGTAAAATACCGCAAAGGAGAAAAAGGCAATTCCATACACCCAAAACACCTGGGCGGGTATGCTTCGCAAAAGACCGGCACTTATCAGCTTTACCCCCCCCGCCGGCCTGATCCGTTGCGGCTCGTAAACCGATACGATGGCCATAATAAAGATAATCAGAGACACGGTGTATATAAGAAAGGGGTAACGCCAGTGTAAGTCGGCCAGCATCCCCCCGGTGGAGATGAATACCAGCCCACCTGTCGATGCAAACGCTGCCTGATACCCCATAAAAGCACTGCGCTGACGACCCTCATAATAGTCTCCGATCAATGTAATGATGCTGGTCATCAATGCACCTACAGAAATTCCCAAAAGAGCCCTGCCAGCAAGGATCAGGTATATATCGGACAAATAGGCACCTGTTGTGCCGGCCAGGGCGTATAGCAGTAAAGAAAACAAAAGTACCTTTTTCCTTCCCGACCAATCAACAAAATACCCCGCAACGGGAGCCAGCAAGGCAATAAATAAGGCCGGCAACGTGAGTATCAGCTTGCTCATCAACTCAGGATCCGCCAGATGAGAAAAAGCCTTGCTGATCTCCGGAAGAGCAGGCGCAATAATTGCACCGGCCATCACCGTAAGGGTACTTCCCAATAAAAGCGTCGAACGTCGCAATCCTTCATACGGCTTCATCACAATCTCACCTTTTAATTATTCTCCCGCCCCACGATCCCTTCGAGTCGGGCAAAGTTATGTATTTTATCATACCAAAATCAATGAGGCCATCAGCCAAAGGAGGTTGCATGGTGCAACCATTTTTTTTGTTTAGTTTTTTCAAATAATTAATGAACAAAACAGCCATTGCTTTGTATATATAGATGAGTGCATGAACAATCATTCACCAAAAAATGAATAATAACAAACAAAGATATTGTCTAACCAAAAAACGTAGTATTATGAAAACAATTCTTTTTTCTGCATTGCTCTTATTTTCTTTTGGTGCTGTAGCATCCTCCGACGGAATGTACAGCGAAAGCACACTGGTATTTGAAACTCCCGATGGAAAGGTTTTACATATGGAAGCCTATCAGGAGGAAGCAAGCAAAGAGGATGTTCCCCCTTTCCTGCGCTCACTGATCTACCATGAAAACATCAACCCCGAAGACCGGAAATCATTCCAGGCACTTGTAAGAAGCCTGCAAAAACCTGAAAAAGAAGAAGAGCTGCCGTTTGACCTGGACTAAGGTTGCAAAATGTTGATTATTCCAACATTATATGCAGTTCTTTTAATGATGCACCAGATAGCAGTAAACAAGATCACTCCTTTGGTTTAAGTAGCTGAAGGCCGGCATTGGAAACGATGCCGGCCTTTTTTTGCATCGGCACCACAATCTTTGCTCCCACCAATTTTTATTTCCTGAATAAGCCTGCACCGCCGCTCTTCCCAGGGAATCCCCCGTGAAATTCCAAACCTGCCTTCCTATGCAACAATACTTTTTTAAAAATTTAACAGGTGGAAAGATTTTGTATTTTTGCAAGTATCTTCATCGATGTTAAGCAGGAATTAACCAACAACTGGGATTATGCCACACACTGACCACACGCCCCCTTTTCTGAAGAAATTTATCAGATTCGTTGAGCGCAGCATCATCAAGGTATTGGTGCTTTTAATGTCTTTATTGCTGGTACTGGCAACCATTGAGCTTGCATGGGTGCTTGGCACATCAGTGTATAACACCAGCGACGAGCACCTTGTGATCAACCTGGACAACCTGATGAACGTGTTCGGTGTTGTGCTTCTGGTTGTGATCGGTATCGAGCTTCTGGATACCATCAAGGTATATTTCCGAAAACACGTGATTCACGTTGAGGTGGTGATGCTGGTTGCCATCATTGCCATTGCCAGGAAAGTAATTGTCATGGATATTGAGTACCATTCCGGCATGGATTTTATAGGCATCGGCGCCATCATGCTCGCATTGGCGGGCGGGTACTACCTGATCAAACTCGGCGGCGGGTGCGGTTTTCCTGAGGATGCAGAGAAGAGCGAGCTGGCAGATATCGTATACGAAGAAACCGTGCAGGAAGGTGATGATTCCGTTGTTGAAAAAAAGAAAACGGTACAGACCAGGAAAGAAGAAAACATTTCCCGCCAGGGTCGCACAGAGCGGGGCAGCGAAAGCCCAAATGAAGCTGAAAGATAGTAACAACCCGGGGTGCTGGTGAGTTTGGATAAGCAGCTATCCCCTATGCACTTTAATTCACATTCTTTTCTTACTTTAGCGTTTTTTTAATTGTGAAGCTTGTCTGGAAATAGGAATGCTTATGGCTGACTCTGATAATACCAGGTTTATTTTTGTTACGGGAGGTGTAACCTCATCTCTGGGAAAGGGAATCATATCGGCTTCCCTGGCCAAGCTGCTTCAGTCGCGGGGATATACGGTGACCATTCAGAAACTTGATCCTTACATAAATATTGATCCGGGTACCTTAAATCCATACGAGCATGGCGAATGCTATGTGACAGAAGATGGTGCAGAAACGGATCTTGACCTTGGCCATTACGAACGTTTTCTGAACACCCCTACGTCGCAGGCCAACAATGTGACCACCGGTAAGATATATCAGTCTGTCATAGAAAAAGAGCGCCGCGGTGATTATTTGGGAGAAACCGTTCAGGTGATCCCTCATATTACCGATGAGATAAAATACAGGATAAAGTTACTGGGCGAGAACAATGCCTATGATTTTGTGATCACTGAAATTGGGGGCACTGTTGGCGATATTGAGTCTTTGCCTTACATTGAAGCCATCCGGCAGCTCAAATGGGAAATGGGGGTCAACAGCCTGGTCATCCACCTCACGCTTATCCCCTACCTGTCTGCCGCTAAAGAATTAAAAACCAAACCCACCCAGCATTCGGTCAAAACCATGCTTGAGTACGGGGTTCAGCCCGACATTCTCGTATGCCGCACAGAAAAGCCATTAAATGATCCCATCAGAAACAAGATTGCCCTTTTCTGTAATGTGGATGCAAGCTCTGTGATCGAGTCCATCGACACCAACAGCATCTACAAGGTCCCACTCCTTATGAGAGAAGAGCGACTTGACAGGGTAGTATTGAAAAAGATGAAGGCCCCTTCCAGGCGAACCCCAGGTTTACAAAAATGGGAACAATTCATAAAAAGGCTCGAATCACCCAAAAGCACTGTCGACATAGGGCTTATTGGCAAGTACGTTGAGCTGGTGGATGCATACAAGTCAATTATTGAATCGCTGATCCATGCCGGCACTGTTAACTATTGCAAGATCAACCTTCACCTGATCCATTCGGAACAGCTGGATACCGGCAATCTCAGCGAAAAACTAAGCGGGCTGAAAGGAATAATCGTTGCCCCCGGCTTTGGCGACCGAGGGATCGAAGGAAAAATACTGGCCATCGAGTATGTAAGAAAACACAACATTCCGTTTTTAGGCATATGCCTGGGCATGCAATGTGCCATGATAGAGTTTGCCCGGAACGAACTTGGACTGAGCAAAGCCCACTCTACTGAAATGGACCCGCAAACGCCCCATCCCATCATTGATATTATGGAAGAACAGAAAAAAATTCATATCAAGGGAGGTACAATGCGCCTGGGAGCCTATTCGTGTTCTGTAAAGGATTCCTCAAAAGTCGCTGGCATTTACGGCAAAACGGATATTTCTGAAAGACACCGCCACCGGTATGAAGTCAATAACAAGTTTCTGGCTCAGTTTGAGCAGGCGGGAATGATTGCCAGTGGTAAAAATCCCGAATCAGATCTCGTAGAGATCATTGAGCTGACAAACCATCCCTGGTTTGTAGGGGTTCAGTTCCATCCCGAATACAAAAGCACTGTCGACGAGCCACACCCTTTGTTCATAAGTTTTGTCAGTGCGGCAAAAAAACAAAGATGAATTCCCTGCATGTCATCCTAACACAGTTCGATCATTTAGATTATCTTTGCACTCGGAAAATAAGCTGTTCGTCGTTCAGGAGTTAAACACCTGAGAGCCTTGCTCCAGGTGACGCCGATACAGCTGCATTTCAGGGCATTCCGCTTTTTAAGCAAAACCCAAAGAAATAAACCTTTACAAAAATATGAACAGAGATAATATTATCGGGCTGATCCTTATAGCAGTTGTCATAATCGGCTACAGCATCTGGATGGCTCCTTCCGAAGAAGAATTGGCTGAACGTGAACGCAGGCGGTTAGAAACCGAACGCGAGCGCCTGGAACAGCTGGAGGCGGAAAGAGCCCGGGAAGAAGCCCTGCACATGGAAGACACCCTTCCTGTACCGGAAAAAAAAGAGGATCCTCACCTTCTTGACTCTCTTGAGAGAGAACAACTGAGGCAACGCATGGGAGAATTCTCCAATGCAGCTATAGGAGAAGAGACATTTTACACTTTTGAAAGCGAGGTGTTGCGGCTCACCATGAATTCGCGCGGCGGAGCTGTTCATTCGGCTGAATTAAGAGAATATAAAAACTGGGAACACGAGCCTCTCATGCTTTTTTCTGGTGTCGAAGAGGACCGATTCACCTTTCACTTTTTTTCTGCCGACAGGATCGTATCAACAGAAAGCCTGTTTTTTACCCCATATGTGAACGGCCAGGCGTTAACAGACGCCGAACCCGTCCGGGTATCCCGCGATGAACAAAAAAGTTTCAGTATGCGTGCATATACCGACGTGCATACTGATGAATCACCCAGCTACGTTGAGTTTGTTTATACTCTCCGTGGGCGGGAGCATATGGTGGATTTCGACATACGTTTCATCGGTACCGGGGCCGCCATAAACAGATCAATGACACGCCTCGAGCTCGACTGGAGCTCAAAACTTCCGAGAAGCGAAAGAAACCGGTCGAATGAACAGAACAATACGACCATCTATTACAAGTATGCCAATGACGACGTCTCCAGGATCAGGCCAACACGGGACGACTCACTCAGGCTGACCACCAGGGTTCGGTGGATCTCCTTCAAACAACAGTTTTTCTCCTCTGTGTTAATATCGCAGGATGGCTTTTCAGAAGCCAGGATCGCCAGCAGAACCCTGGATGAAGAGGAGGAAGATTTTCTCAAACGAATGACTGCTTCGGTTATCCTGCCATTCGACGCCAGGCAGGATAACATTTACAACCTTCAATGGTACCTGGGACCCAACAGATACCGCACATTAACACAGTATGACCTTGAGCTTGAAAGACAGATCCCGCTGGGATGGGGATTCTTCCTTACCTCATGGATCAACCGGTTTGCCGTTATACCCATCTTCAACTTCCTCGACAGCTTCAACCTCAATTATGGCATCATCATTCTGATCCTGACCATCCTGCTGAAAGTAGTGCTGCTGCCAATTGCCTACAAGACATATATTTCGCAGGCAAAGATGAGGCTGCTAAAGCCGGAAATAGAGGAGCTCAATAAGAAGTACCCAAAGAAAGAAGATGCCATGAAAAAGCAGCAGGCAACCATGGCACTTTACAAAAAGGCTGGAGTTAACCCCATGGCTGGCTGCGTGCCAATGCTGTTGCAGCTTCCCATACTGATCGCCCTGTTCAGGTTTTTCCCTGCATCCATAGAGCTCAGGCAGGAAGGATTCCTGTGGGCTGACGACTTGTCATCATATGATTCCATCCTTGACCTTCCCTTTACCATTCCGTTTTACGGAGATCATGTGAGCCTCTTTACATTGCTGATGGCCGGCTCGATGATCATTTATACCCGCATGAACTCCCAGATGATGAGCACGGGAAGCCAGATGCCAGGTATGAAAACGATGATGTATTTCATGCCTGTCATGCTGCTGGCTATCTTCAACAGTTTTGCATCAGGGCTCAGCTACTACTATTTCCTTGCCAACGTGATCACGTTCGGACAAATGTTCCTCTTTAAGCGGGTAATCGATGAAGACGCTTTGCATGCACGCATAGAGGCCAACAAAAAGAAACCCGTCAAAAAGTCGAAGTGGCAGCAGAGAATGGAAGAGTTGGCCAAACAAAAGGAAGCACAGAAAAAACGGAGGAAAAGGTAAGCAGGTACTTAGATAGCAACACCATGCACGAACTCCAAAACATTAGTCCGGTCGACGGGCGCTATTACAAACAATGCGCTGCCCTCCGCGACTATTTCTCAGAGGAAGGCCTCATATCCTACAGGGTGTATGTGGAAACCGAATACCTTATTGCACTATCGGCCCTCCCGCTACCCGGAATAAGTGATCTCAGCGAAGAATCAGTGCAAAAGATACGGTCCGTATATACGCACTTTTCCCACAGTGATGCATTGCGCGTGAAAGAAATAGAAAAAGAAACCAACCACGATATTAAAGCGGTTGAATACTTTATCAAAGAAAAGATTGCAGAACTTGGGCTCGACTCAATTAAGGAATGGGTACATTTTGGGCTTACCTCGCAAGACATTAACAATACCGCCATCCCCCTGTCTTTTAAGCACGCCCTGGAACGCGTGCTTTTCCCCGCGCTTGAAGAGGTGCTTGGGGAGATCAGGAAATTATCGCACGGATGGAAGGATATACCTATGCTGGCAAGAACGCACGGCCAGCCGGCGTCGCCGACCACCGTCGGGAAAGAGTTTTTCGTTTTTTTCGAAAGACTCGATAATCAATACACGGATTTGAAACGCATGCCGTATCCCGGAAAATTCGGCGGAGCCACCGGGAACTTCAATGCCCACCATGTGAGCTTTCCCGACATCAACTGGCCATCCTTTGCCGACAAGTTGCTGGATTCGATGGGATTGACACGATCGAAAACAACGACGCAGATCGATCATTACGACAGGCTTGCCGCCCTCTTCGACTGCCTGAAACGGATCGCCACCATCCTGGTGGATCTCGCCAGGGACTGTTGGACATATATCTCAATGGATTATTTTAAGCAGAAGATAGAAGCCGGAGAGGTGGGATCATCGGCAATGCCACACAAAGTAAATCCCATTGATTTTGAAAATGCAGAAGGGAATGCCGGTGTCGCTATTGCTCTCTTAGAGCATCTTTCGGCAAAGCTCCCCGTAAGCAGGCTGCAAAGAGACCTCACCGACTCCACCGTGCTGCGAAATATTGGAGTGCCTGCAGGCCATTTGCTCATTGCACTTCGTTCCACCCTCCGGGGAATCAGAAAGATCAGCCTGAACAAAGAAAAAATTCACCGTGACCTGGAGGATAATCCATCCGTTGTTGCCGAAGCAATTCAAAGCATTCTTAGAGGTCTGGGCCATCCAAACCCCTACGAATCCTTAAAAGAACTGACACGGAAGGGATCAAAGATCTCACAGGAAGAATTGCACAATTTTATTGACGGGCTGACTATCCCAGCGAAAGAAAAAGAAAGGATGAAAAAAATCACACCCTTCAACTATATTGGCATTGTTCCAAAAGACCTTTGATACAGCAGGCAAGCAGGTGCAGGATCCATTCTTTCTGATACCTGCAGTCCAACCAGTCCGCAGGCAGCCGGAAAATGAAAACAACTGACGACAAGCATGCGTAATTTCCGACAGATATTTACATATATTGTCCCCTACTGGACAAGGCTTCTTCTCAATGTCTTGTTTAATCTGCTATCTGTAATATTTGGCCTGTTCAGCCTGAACATGGTGATCCCTTTTGTGGGCCTGCTATTTCAGTCGCACCGGGAAGTATATGATTTGATGCCCATGCAGCTTGACTTTGAGGTGCTCATCAACAATTTTTATTACTACATGAACCTGCTTACCACAAGGTACGGCGAGTTTGCATCGCTTATCTTCATAAGCTCAATCGTAATTATAACCAGCTTTCTGAAAAACGGGTTCCGGTATCTTGCCCTGTACCATCTTGCACCCGTAAGAAACGGTGTGGTGAGGGACATCCGTAACGACATATACGGGAAAACACTGGTGCTGCCACTGGCCTATTACTCCCAGGGGCGTAAAGGGGATGTGATCTCCAGGATGACCAACGACGTCCACCAGATTGAAATAGGACTTGTTCAGTCGCTCTCCATAGCTTTCAGAGACCCCATCACCGTTATTGTCTATATGTTATGGCTCTTTTTGATGAGCCCGACCCTGACCTTGTTTGTGCTGCTGCTCCTTCCTTTGGCGGGTTTTGTGATCGGAAGGATAGCCCGTAAGCTGAAACCCACAGCATTAAAAGGACAAAGCAAACTGGGCACCATACTGTCGGTTATGGAAGAAACGCTGTCGGGATTGCGCGTGGTAAAGGTATTCAATGCCGAAGACAAAATGCGCAAGCGCTTTCACAGCCTGAACAGCCTGTATACGCGGATTATGAACAAGCTCTACCGGCGGCAGGACCTGGCCTCACCGGTAAGTGAGTTCCTGGGGACTACCGTCGTTATCTTCATTCTCATTTTTGGCGGGACTATGGTAATCAGAGGCGATGCCACCCTGCCTCCTGAGGCTTTCATCGGATACCTGGGAATCTTTTCACAAATTATTCAACCGTCCAAAAACTTTTCCAAGGCATGGTACAACATCCAGAAGAGCCTCGCCTCAGCTGAGCGGATCAACCAGGTTCTCAAAGCAGATGTCTCCATTAAGGATGCACCGGATGCCGTTGAAAAGAAAGAGTTCAACAAACACATTGTATTTGATGATGTCAGTTTCCGTTACGAGGATAACTATGTTCTCAAAAACATTGACCTGGAAATAAAAAAAGGTCAGAAAGTGGCACTGGTAGGTCAGTCGGGCGCAGGTAAATCAACACTTGTAGACCTCTTGCCCCGCCTGTTCGACCTTGAGGAAGGTGAAATACGGCTTGACGGTATCCCTGTAAGAAAGATCCTGATCAAAGACTTGCGGGATCTTATGGGCAATGTAAACCAGGACCCCATACTTTTTAACGACACGTTTTATAACAACATAGCTTTTGGTGCCGGGAAAGTTACGGAGGAAGAAATTGTAACAGCTGCACGCGTAGCCAATGCGCATGATTTTATCATGGAAACCCGGTTTGGGTATCACACGAACGTAGGTGACCAGGGAGGCAAGCTCTCCGGAGGCCAGAGGCAGCGTATCAGCATAGCTCGCGCGATACTGAAAAACCCGCCCATCCTTATCCTCGACGAAGCAACCTCTTCGCTCGACACCGAATCAGAAAAGCTGGTGCAGGAAGCCCTTCTCAATGTAATGCAAAACCGGACCTCCATCGTTATTGCACACAGGCTTTCCACCATAGTTCATGCAGACCTGATATGTGTAATGCATGAAGGGCGCATTGCAGAGACAGGAAATCACCGGGACCTGCTGGCAAAGGACGGAATCTACAAGAAACTGCATAGCCTGCAAATGTTTTCCTGAAAGCGGAATTGCTGAATTATGTGTATTTTTGTCGTCATGACAAACCATAACAGGGAAATGGTGTTTATTAATCAGCAGTATTTCACCTGTCAAGTAAAATCATAAATCAATTTTTTCACACACTATGCGTTTTTTTAATCTACTCACCTTTTTTGTTGCTTTCACTACACTTTTTTCCACCCGCATATATGCAGATGACCCGCTTCCCAAATGGATGACAGAGGAAGAAAGGGCCATTTACGATGAATACCGGCAACACCG